>OBXM01000162.1_pt1 | contig 92740 bp, 83 predicted proteins | sample 1538141 | NCBI WGS metagenome assembly OBXM01 (sample SAMEA2580153, study PRJEB22360) | human gut metagenome | biome: human gut; feature: human-associated habitat; material: faeces | place: Denmark | collected 2008/2010 | reverse complement strand
TATTGCATTTTGTGTGCATCGCGAAGCGTGTTACTGTTCACAGAACTGCGCTTTTTGCAGGGCTGTGAATAAGTAACGAATCGAAAGACGCACCCTCTGCGGTGCGTTTTTTGTGTTGACAAATCTCCGGAAGTGTATTATTATCAAAAATGAGAATATTATATAAATTGAAAACGTTAAGCCGCAGTATAGAATAACAGGAGGTGTGGCAAATGGAAGGAACAGACCTGGCGAAGATCGTCATGAATCCGGTGAGAATACGGATTGCCCAGTACCTCATTCTTCATGAGCAGGGGACGACAGCGCAGATTGGGGAGGAACTGAGTGATGTGCCGAAGGCCAGCCTGTACAGGCATATGAAAATGTTGGAGGACGCGGGCCTGATACAGGTAGTGCAGGAAAATAAAAAACGGGGAACCGTGGAGAAGGTCTATAAGCTCAATCAGGAGAATCCCATGGGCGGCAGAGAGCCGGGGAAAGAGGAGATAGCGCAGCTCATACACAGCTCTCTTCTGAGTATTATGGGAGAATTTCAGCGGTATCTGAAGCGGGAGGATGCGGACCCGCAGAAGGATATGGTATCACTGACATCCGCGGTTTTTCTCCTGTCAGACGAAGAATTTCAGGAGTTTTTCGGGAAACTGGGTGAGCTGTACAGCAGCGTCATGAATAACCAGCCGGATGGAAAAAGGAAGCCGAGAAAGCTCACCCTGATTTCATCCCCGGTAACAGAGGAAAAGAAAAAGTAAGAAGGCTCAGGCCGGGAGGAAAGAAAATGTTAGAGATCAGAAATTTTACAAAAACCTACAAAGGCGGAAAACGTGCAGTCAGCGGTCTGAATCTGCATGTGGAAGCCGGAGATATCTATGGATTTATCGGCCATAACGGAGCCGGCAAGAGTACCACTATAAAAGCAGTCGTAGGGGTTCTGGAGTTTGAGGAAGGGGAGATCCTCATTGACGGCAGGGATATCAGAAAGTCTCCGGTGGAGTGTAAGCAGATATTGGCATATATTCCGGATAATCCGGATCTGTACGAACACCTGACAGGCATCCAGTATCTGAATTTCATCGGTGATATCTACGGGGTCCCTGCAGCAGAGAGGAAGGAACTGATCCAGAAATACGGTGATATGCTGGAGATCACCAGCAGCCTGGGGGATTTGATCTCTTCCTATTCCCATGGTATGAAACAGAAGACTGCCATCATCTCCGCTCTGATCCACAAACCAAAGCTTATGGTACTGGATGAGCCTTTCGTAGGGCTTGACCCCAAGGCAACCCATACATTAAAGGAAGTCATGCATGAGATGTGTGAGAACGGCAGTGCCATCTTTTTCTCCACCCATGTCCTGGATGTGGCGGAAAAACTCTGTAATAAGATTGCTATCATCAAAAACGGAAATCTGATGGTTGCAGGCAGCACTGCCGAGCTGACCCAGGATGAATCTCTGGAAAGCCTGTTCCTGGAGGTGATCGACCATGACAAAGAGTAAATGCTGGCTGCTTTTTAAGACGCAGATGAGAAATGAGTTCGGAAGGAGCCTGAAGTCCAGAGGAAGAAAAATGACTTCCTTTGCCATTGGGATTGTCCTGCTCATGCTTGTCTTCTATGCCTATATGCTTTCCTACGGGTTGGGAAGCATGGGAATGGCTGAGGTGATCCCAAGCTACGGCCTTGCCATTACCGGGCTGATCACTCTGTTTTTTACGGCACTCAAGACAAACGGCGTACTGTTTGCCTATAAAGAATATGATATGGTGATGTCCCTGCCGGTTAAGACCAGCACGGTGATCGCCAGCCGGTTTATGACCATGTATGTCCTGAATCTGATGCTGACAGCCGTTATTCTGATTCCCATGGGGATTGGGTATGCGGTTTGGGCAGCACCGGGGATAATATTTTATCCGGAGTGGATACTGGGAATCCTGGCGGCTCCGCTGATCCCCACCACACTTGCGGCTCTTTTGGGAACGCTCATCATACTTTTTTCATCCAGGTTTAAGTATGCAAATGCCGTGGTCACGGTGGTTTCCGTGATCGGAACACTGGCAGTGCTGGTGCTGTCTGTGGGAATGGGACAGTTTGCAGAGACTATTGATATGCCTGAAATACATTCCATCAGTGAAATGATACTTACGCAGGTGCACAGGATTTACCCACCGGCAGCCCTGTTTTTCCAGGGCATCAGCGGAGTTCCAGCGCATAGCCAGGGGAAATGCGGCAGCCATGGCAGCTTTTCTGGCGGGGTCCCTGTTATGGTTTTATCTCTTTGTAAAGCTCATATCCCCGGTTTACAAAAAGCTGAACACCTCACTGGTGACATACCATACCCGTTCCAATTATAAACTGACGGAGCTGAAGGCATCATCTCAGATCCACGCCCTCTATAAAAAAGAGCTGAAACGCTTCTTTTCCTCCACGATCTACTGCCTGAATATGGGGATGGGGTGCCTGATGACTCTTGTTTTGGCCATTGCCCTGATCTTTGTAAGGTTTGACCAGCTTGACCAGATGACGGGAATTCCCAACATGGCAGAAATGGCAGCCAGGATTCTGCCCTTTGCCATCAGTGCCCTGATATCCATGAGCTGTACTACCTGTGTTTCCCTTTCACTGGAAGGGAAAAATCTATGGATACTGAAATCCATGCCCATTGAGGATATCACCATATGCAAGAGCAAGATCCTGATGAACCTTACGCTGCAGATTCCGGCAGCGCTTCTGGCAGCACTGATCATCAATATCCGCTTCCCCATGGTATTATCCATGAGGATACTGATGTTTGTCACCCCTGTGGTGTGCGCGCTTTTTAATTCCCTCTGGGGAATGTTCATAAATCTGAAGATGCCGGATTATAACTGGACATCTGAGACAGCACTGGTGAAGCAGAGCCTGCCGGCCATGGCGGGAACGCTGGGCGGCCTTGTGGGAGGCATGATCCCTATTCTGGCTGTTCTGGCACTGCATCAGATAGACGCAGGCCTGCTTACCGGTGTTATGACTGCGGTGATCCTGCTGGGAGCCTGGGGGCTCTGGGGACAGATCAGGAAAGCAAAGATTTAGCGGTTATGCTTTTACATCTCTCTTTTTCAGCAGCAGAATGCTGATGCCGGAAAAGGCCAGGAAAAAGAGAAGGACGCTCAGGAAGAAGGAGAGGGAATGACCTGCCAGTGTATCTTCATTTTTATTGGAGTTCATTCCCATGAGCATCAGGGCATACGGCCAGTACAGGCCAAGCCCCTTGTTGCTGATCACAAGTCCTGCCACGCCTCCTGCCAAGGCAATCCCGATGGGGACCGAGAAGCTTCGGATACACATGGAAAGCAGCAGCTGCAGAGCGCCGATCGCCATAGCCGCCAGAGTTCCGCGCAGGATCCAGACGAGGATCTGGGAGGGAACCCACCCGGGAAGCCCGATAAGTTTTCCGCAGAGAAGAAAGAGCACAGCCAGCCATATCTGGGTGATGAGTGTCACCTTAAAGATGACTGCCAGCTTGGAAAAGAAGATATTGGGAATGGAGACCGGCGCGGTCATAAGTACATTCCAGTTGTGATTCAGGTGTTCCAGACGCCAGAGATAGGAACAGTACAGGGCGATCAGGGGCGCATAGAAGAAACTGGCATAAAACAGAGAAAGCTGGGACCACAGGGAATACCATTTTCCGGTGAGGATGCCCAGGTTCTGCTGATAATTGAAGGTTCCCATAATAGCCGGAATGATGGGAATCAGAATACAGGCTGCCCATATAACAGAATGGCGCAGCTTTTTATTTTCCGCTTTGACGCACAATCGTAACATATCTTACACCTCCTTTTTTACAAAGACAGTCCGGCAGACCACAAAGAATAACAGGCCGAACAATATAAACAGCACAAAGGTTTCCGTCGGAAAGGGAATTCTGTAAAAAGACATCACACGGGTCTGGCTGTCGTAATCCATGCCGTAGGGGGAAAAGGCCGAGAAATACCCCCAGAGGATAAACCGCGCCGCTCTGGGCGGAAAAAACATGGAGAACAGCCCCAGAAACGATCCGATAAGCCCCACAAGCAGGGGTAAAATCTGGTTGGACGACATCAGGGACAGAAAATGCTGCAGCGTCAGAAGTACAAGGCTCACCAGTGTGGTGGTTCCCACATGCAGAAATACCAGGGACAGAGGCAGTTTCTGTGTAAAATGGCAGAACATGCCTATGAGGGGAACCAGGATTCCTTCGCCTATGGTGAAAATCAGCAGATATTTCAGTTCGTGGATGAATTTCCAGTCGTAAAAGCTGCTTCGCTTCTGAAGGGTGCAGAGCAGTTTCAGTGTATTTCCCTTGATCTCCATATCACACAGCCGGCTGGCAATAACGGCTGTCATAACCGGTACCAGCACTACATTCAGAAGCGGAAACTGATACAGGGTATAGGAATATCCCCTAGCCAGATCTTCTGCGGATAAAGAGCGTTTCCCTATAAAGGCCCATAGAAACAGAATGACAAGAAAACCCAGGGGGACAATCCAGATTCTGCGGCGGCGCTGTTTTTGCTGTTCAGCAGTAAAGGAACTGCTGATACCACTTTTTATTTTACTCATAGACTGATGCTCCTTCCCGTAAGATTGAGGAAAATATCCTCCAGGCTTTTCTGCTGCTCCTCCAGACGAAGAATCCCCAGTTTGTTTTCAGACAGAATAGTTCCGGCGTGAAGAATATCCTCGTCTCTGTCAGATAAGAGATACAGATTCTCTTTTTCAATCTCCACCGGAAGTCCGGAATGCTTCAGGGACAGGAAGGACTGCCGGTCATCTGTGGTGCGCAGCTTCATGCGGGCCTTGCTGTGTTCGTGGAGGCTGGCCAGTTTATCCTGAAAGACCAGGGAGCCTTTGCTGATGATACCCACATAGGTTGCCATTTGGTCAATTTCCGAGAGGAGATGGCTGGACACAAGTACGGTCATGCCGTAACGTGACGGGAGGGTACAGATCAGCTCACGCATCTCCTGGATGCCGGCCGGGTCAAGGCCGTTTGTGGGTTCATCCAGAAGCAGGATGCGGGGATGGCCCAGCAGGGCGGCTGCCAGTCCCAGACGCTGTTTCATGCCCAGGGAATACTGACCCACTTTTTTGTTCTGCTGTTTTTCCATGCGCACTGTCTGCAGAACCTCGTCGATGGCACTTTCCGGGACCTGTTTCAGAGTGCAGATGCCCTGCAGATTTCCCCTGCCGCTCAGATGTCCGTAATAGGAAGGGGATTCTATGAGGGAGCCGGTATCCTTCAGGATTGAGAGGCGGTTCCTGCTGTTCACCGTTTTTCCAAGGACTGTTACCGTACCGGAAGTGGGCTTTGCCAGGCCCAGGATCATTTTCATGGTGGTGGATTTGCCGGCGCCGTTTGGGCCGAGGAATCCGTAGATACTGCCCCCGGGGACTTTTAAGTCCAGGTCTTTTACCACCTGTTTTTTACCATATTGTTTTGTAAGGGATGATGTTTCAATGACAATTCCCATATTTCTGCCTCCTTTTTATCTTTTCTGATTTCTGCATTCATGTTACAGCAGGGAACTTAATCAGGACTGAAGGCTGCCTTATTTTTACCTTAAATTTTCCGGTCTCTGTGGATATCAGGCGGGAAATGTTTTATCATAAAGGCAGAAGGAGGGAAGACAGATGAATTTGTATGACTGTAAAATTTTATTGATAGATGACAACGCAGAGCTGGTATCCATGATCAGCGGAATCCTGACAAAGAGCGGGTTTGAGAGCATATATACAGCAGGAAGCTGCAGCAGCGGGCTGGAGGTTTTCTTAAAGGAGGAGCCGCAGCTTGTGATCCTGGATATCATGCTTCCGGACGGGGACGGATTTACCCTGTTCCGCAGACTCAGGGAGCAGTCCCAGGTGCCCATTCTGTTTCTCTCCGCCAGGGATGAGGACAATGACCGCCTGTTCGGGCTGGGCCTGGGGGCGGATGATTATATCACCAAACCCTTTCTGCCTCAGGAACTGCTATTGAGGATACATGCCATCTTAAAGCGTGTCTATTTCTCTTCGGTACAGCTTCCGAAAGAGGAAAAGGTTCTGATTCTGGGAAAACGTGAGATTTCTTTTGAAAATGCCCAGGTGACGGCAGAAGGAATAAGCGTTTCCCTCACGGCAAAGGAACTGCTTCTGCTGAAAAAGCTGAATCAGAATCGGGGGAAGATCGTAACATTTGACGCGATCTGCCAGGCTGTATGGGAGGATTCCTATTACGGATATGAAAATACGCTGATGGTGCATATCCGCCATCTGCGGGAGAAGATAGAGGAAGACCCGTCCCATCCTGTCTGGATCCAGACAGCCAGGGGCCTTGGTTACAGGCTGAAAAAGGAGGAGGGGCAGAGATGAAAAGTCTATGGAAAATCAGCCGCAGGTATATCCTGACGGCTGTATTTATTACCGTGTTTGTCATTTTTGTCAATCTGGCAGTGTTTATATATATGGCATATACCAGTATAACAGAGGGGGAGAACCAAAACAGCGGAATGACCGTACGGCAGAATATGGAGAAGATAAGCAGCCGGATCCACAGGCAGGGGGAGGGTTACGGGCTGTCACAGGAGGGGTATGACATATTAAAAGAGACATCGTTTCAGTGGGCAATGCTTCTTGACCGGGACGGGAAAGCTGTGTGGGAGTATGCACTTCCGAAAGAAATACCAAGGCAGTTCGGCATACCGGATGTGGCCTCATTCAGCCGCTGGTATCTGGAAGATTATCCGGTCTATGTCTGGCGGCATGGGGACGGGCTTCTAGTATTTGGCTGCAGCAAGGGCAGCATTGTGAGGCTGAGCACAATCTGGGACGGCACGCTGATGAGAAATGCAAAATGGAATGCAGGGATATTCTGTATTTTGAATCTGCTGCTGCTCCTTTGCCTGGCACTGGCATTCGGGTACCGTTTTTACAAAGCCTTAAAACCTGTTGCGGGAGGGATTGAGGCGCTTTCCAAGAAAGAGAAGGTGGAGATTCCGGAAAAAGGGATGATTGATGAGCTGGCGGCGAAACTGAATCAGGCGTCAGAGATACTCTGTCTGCAGAACAGTAAGCTGGAGCAGAGGGACAATGCCAGAACGGATTGGATCGCAGGGGTTTCCCATGATATCAGGACACCGCTTGCACTGATCGTGGGTTATGCGGATGAACTGGAGAAGGAAGAAGGGCTGTCGGATGCGCAGCGGGAGAAAGCGGCCGTGATACAGCAGCAGAGCCTTGTGATACGGCAGCTCATATCAGACCTGAACCTGACCTCCAAGCTGGAATACCATGCCCAGCCGCTGTCTGTCACAGAATATGCACCGGCAGAGCTATTGCGGGAATGTGCGGCGGATTATTATAATCAGGGACTGGATGATGTATACGAGATAGAACTGCAGATCGGGCCAAAGGAGGAGCGTCTGCGGCTGACCGGAGACAGGGGGCTTCTCATGCGCGCCTTTCGGAATCTGGTGGGAAACAGCATCCGGCATAACCCGGGGGGATGTACCGTCTATGTGAAAATGAAAATTGCGGGGGACAGGGCCGGTATTTTATTTTCAGACAGCGGCCCCGGGATTCCGGAATCCATCCTCCGGGCGCTGAAACATCCGGATTCACCGGAAAGTTCCCGTGTGCATATTATGGGACTGCGCATTGTGAGACAGATTGTGGAGGCCCATAACGGCAGGGTGGAATTTGTGAAAAAGGAATGGGAAGAGGGGTATGCCGTGCGGATTTATCTGTAAGGTGCATCCTATGCTTCTTCTTTATCCTCTTTATCCCCGTTCTTCCGGCTGTCCGGGTAATTGTTCCCGTTGTTGTTGCCGCAGCTGACGCCCTTTTTTATGGGAGCTAACAGGAATCCTTTGACAATGCCCAGATAAAAGAAACAGAGAAGGATGAGAAGCTTCTCCGCAAGTGACCAGTCCCTTTTGAAAAATTCTTTGATTTTTTCTAACATGGCATCTCCTTTGCTGAGTTTTTTGTTGTGACAGGGTTTTTCTATTCATTAATATAGCTTTGGGGACTGGAAGTACAGGACCTTGGACTTGAATTTTCCATGCTTTACAGATAAATTGAAAGAACAAGTTGGGATTCGCAGGTAAAATTAAGGGGTTGGGGTATGGTCTTTACTTGCATTACAGATAAATTGAAAGAACATGCTGGGTTTCGTATGTAAAATTAAGGGGTTGGAGTATGGTAATTACTTGCATTACAGATAAACTGAAAGAACATGCTGGGTTTCGTAGGTAAAATCAAGGGGTTGGAGTGTGGTATTTACTTGCGTTACAGATAAAATGAAAGAACATGCTGGGTTTCGTAGGTAAAATCAAGGGGTTGGAGTGTGGTATTTACTTGCGTTACAGATAAAATGAAAGAACATGCTGGGTTTCGTAGGTAAAATTAAGGAGTTGGAGTGTGGTATTTACTTGCATTACAGATAAATTAAAAGAACATGTTGGGTTTCATATGTAAAATCAAGGAGTTAGAGTGTGGTATTTACTTGCATTACAGATAAAATGAAAGAACATGCTGGGTTTGGTATGTAAAATTAAGGGGTTGGAGTGTGGTATTTACTTGCATTACAGATAATTTAAAAAAAACGCTGAATTTCGTATGTAATCTTATGAATTTTACCGATTGCTGCTACTTTTTTTACAGATAAATAATGGAAAAAATTTAAATTTATACGTACATCCCCCAATATAACGGGCAGGCATCCTTGCTTTGCAGCTCATCTGAAACGCTGGTGCATTCCGGATGATGTGTGAACACTAACTCCAAATGGTCTTCAAAATACTAAACGATCATCAAAACTTGATTTATAAATTTCGGCAGGTTATAATCATGATAAAATAAGCCTTTCAGGAGGATGAGCGTTGAATATCAATGAGATTGCAAAGTTGTCGGGGGTTTCCAGGGCCACGGTTTCCCGTTATCTCAATGACGGCTATGTAAGTGAAGAGAAAAAAGAAAAGATCAGGAAGGTGATTGAGGAGACAGGATATCAGCCCTCCAGCCAGGCACAGATGCTCCGCACGAAGAAGACCAGGCTTGTGGGCGTCATCCTTCCGAAAATCAATTCCGACACGGTGAGCCGCATGGTGGCAGGTATCAGTGACGTGCTGGCGAAGAACGGATATCAGCTTCTTCTGGCAAATACCAACAACAGTGTGGAGGAGGAACTGAAATACCTGAACCTGTTTAAAGATAACCAGGTGGACGGCATTGTGTTTATTGCCACTATATTTACCGCCAGGCATAAGAAGCTTTTGAAGGAGTGCAGGGTTCCGGTTGTGATCCTGGGACAGCATCTGGATGGCTATTCCTGTGTCTATCATGATGATTTCCATGCATCCAGGGAAGTGACACAGTTACTGCTGGAAAAGGGCAGGACCGTGGGCTTTATCGGTGTGACCACAAAGGATGAGGCTGCGGGACTCGGCAGGAAGAAGGGCTTTGAGGCAGCTATGAAAAAAGCGGGGAATGTCTGCAGGCCGGAGCAGATGGCTGAGGCAAAGTTCAGTATTGAATCCGGGTATGAGAAGATGAAAGAACTTCTGGAGGCTGTGCCTCAGGTAGATTCCGTCTTCTGTGCCACAGATAATATTGCCATCGGAGCTATGTCCTATTTAAAAGAAATTGGGAAATCGATTCCACAGGATATCCAGCTTGTCGGAATAGGTGACACACCGCTTGGCAAGCTTGTGACGCCCAGCCTGACAACCGTGCATTTTTATTATAAGACAAGCGGGATGGAGGCTGCGTCCATGCTGGTGGACATACTTGAGACAGACAGAACGGTGAACAAAGAGCTGAAGATGGGCTTTGAGGTGATCAGGAAGAACTCCACTCGTTAATGGGAGAAGCAGAAAAAGACAGCGAAAAACAGTAAATGGAACAAAGTGACCGGGATATCCCATATATGGGGTATTCCGGCTTTTTTCAATTTATTGGACGGGGAAAGCAGTCCTACAGGCGGGAGGAGGTTCTTTGGTAAAAATGCATGATTTTTGCCTTTCAGTTTTGTGAGGATTATCAATTTACAAAGACGGATATCTCGGATATAATGAAAACAAGATATGAGAACGATTCCATATAAGAAAAGCGTGAATACAAAAGGATAAATAAAAGAATACTAGATATGTATATGGGAACGATAACATGAAAAGGAGAGAAAAGGCATGGATTACAGAAGCATTGCACAGCAGATCTATGACAACATCGGCGGCAGGCAGAATATTGTATCCGCTGCACACTGCGCCACCAGGCTTCGTCTGGTTATCGGCGACAACGAAAAATGCAGCAAAGAGGCTCTGGAGAATGTGGAGGGAGTAAAGGGGGTTTTTGAGGCCTCCGGGCAGCTCCAGATCATTCTGGGAACGGGAACAGTGAACAAGGTCTATGATGAGTTCATTGCCATTGCCGGGATTTCCGCTGCCAGTAAAGAGGAAGTGAAGCAGGCGGCGGCTTCTAAACAGAATGTTTTCCAGCGGCTGATCAAAACCCTGGGGGATGTCTTTGTTCCCATTATTCCGGCCATTGTGGCCAGCGGTCTTTTGATGGGGCTTCTGGAAGGGCTTGGCAAAGTATTCCCGGCTATGACACAGTCGGGGACTTACACGATCATTCATCTGTTCAGCAATGCGGCCTTTGTATTTCTTCCGATCCTGATAGCGATCAGTGCGGCGAAGGTCTTCGGAGGCAACATTTTCCTTGGAGCTGTCATCGGTATGATCATGATCCATACCGATTTGATGAATGCCTGGTCTGTGGCCTCCGCGGAGGCAATTCCGACAGCAGATGCCTGGTTTGGCCTGTATCAGATCAACCTGGTAGGATATCAGGGGCATGTGATTCCTGTGGTGATCGCCGTATGGTTTATGTCCATGCTGGAGAAGAAGCTGCATAAGATTGTCCCTGAGATCATTGACCTTTTCGTGACGCCCCTGGTGACCGTTCTGGCCACAGGATATCTGACGCTTACCGTGTTCGGTCCTGTCTTTTCCTGGATTGAGAACGGAGTTCTGGACGGTGTGCAGTTCCTGATCACGCTGCCTCTGGGCATTGGTTCCGCTCTGGCCGGCGCTGTATACGCGCCCACAGTGGTTGCAGGTGTGCACCACATGTATAACGCTCTGGAGGCCGGACTTTTAAGTTCAAAAGGGCTGAATATCTGGATGCCTATTGCCACAGCGGCCAATGTGGCACAGGGGGCCGCGGCTCTTGCCATGGCTCTCAAGACAAAGAACCAGAAGCTGAAAGCACTGGCACTTCCCTCCTCCCTCTCCGCTTTTTTGGGAATTACGGAGCCGGTCATCTTTGGTGTCAATCTGCGTTATATGAAGTGTTTTATCGCCGGATGCGTGGGCGGAGCTGTGGGCGGCCTGATGGCCGGACTTACCGGCGTGGGCGCCTCCGCATACGGGATTACAGGGCTGTTCGGTTATCTGATCACCACGGATTATACAGTACAGTATACTATGGTGGTTGCGGCTTCGGTGATAACAGCATTTGTGATTTCCTGGGTTTTATACAGAGAAGAACAGATACCCGCGGCAGAGAGTATAGAGCAGAAATCTGAGACAGAAAACAGCAGTGAGACGGAAAACAGCAGCGCACAGGCAGAATTTAGATGCGAAAAAAATACGGTTTACAGCCCGCTTAAAGGAAATGCAATTCCTCTGACAGAGGTAAAAGACTCCACATTTGCCGGTGAGATTCTGGGAAAAGGAATGGCTGTGATCCCGTCTGAGGGAACGGTATACGCACCTTTTGACGGTACTGTGGAGACTGTCTTTGATACAAAACACGCCGTGGGACTTACCAGCACAGATGGGGTAGAAATCCTGATTCATGTAGGAATCAACACTGTGGAGCTGGGCGGAAAATATTACGAAACTCATGTCAGTGAGGGCGATAGTGTACATGCCGGTCAGCCCCTTGTTACTTTCTCCATAGAGGATATTAAGAAGGCTGGATATGATATCACCACACCGGTTATTGTCACCAACACAGATGATTACCAGGAGGTTGTCATGGAGGCAGCCGGAGAGATTCAGGTACTTGACAGGGCAGTCACAGTAAAGTAGAGGCGGTAAGATATGAATGTGATGAGAGATACGCTGCTGCGGGAGATACGCCGCAGGGAGACGGAATATCAGAACCGGCCGGGCCCGGATAAGTGGAGGCTTCGCTTCCACATCATGCCCCCGGCAGGGTGGCTCAATGACCCGAACGGACTTTGTTTTTACAGGGGAAAATACCATTTCTTTTTCCAATATTCCCCTTTTGACCCGGAAGGCGGGCTGAAAGTGTGGGGAGAATATACCGGCACAGATCTGGTGCACTGGCAGTATGAGGGGACACCGCTTCTGCCGGACAGCTCCTGGGACTGCCATGGAGTATACTCCGGCTGCGCATTTACGGAGGACGGGCTGCTGGACATCTTTTACACGGGAAATGTAAAGCTGGATGGGGATTATGACTATGTGAACAGAAGCAGAAGACGGCATACGAGATATACATGCAGTGAGGATGGCATTCATTTCCGGGAAAAGGAATGTCTGCTGGAAATGAAAGACTACCCGACAGGATATACCAACCATATCCGTGACCCGAAAGTATGGAAAGCAGGGGATACCTGTTATATGGTACTGGGCGGCAGGAAAAAGGACAACCGGGGAGCCGTGCTCTTATATGCATCCAAAGATAAAAAACACTGGGAATTTGTAAGAGAAGTGACTACCAGGGAGTCTTTTGGTTACATGTGGGAGTGTCCGGATGCCTTCTGTCTGGATGGGCAGTGGCTGCTCTCTGTATCGCCCCAGGGGCTGAAAAGAGAAGAGTTTTGCCGGCAGAATATTTACCAGTCCGGATACTTTATACTACCTGAAAAATGGATGGAAGAAGGGGAGCCGAAAGAGTTCCGGGAATGGGATATGGGATTTGATTTTTATGCCCCACAGACATTCAGGGATGAAAAGGGAAGACGGATCCTTGTAGGCTGGGCTGGCCTGCCTGATATCAAAGAAGAATACAACAATCCAACGGTGGAACAGGGGTGGCAGCACGCCTTTACTATACCGAGGGAGCTTAAATGGAAGAATGGAAAAGTGTATCAGTATCCTGTGAAAGAGGCAGAAATGCTGCGGGAAAAAGAGCTTTTTTCAAGCAGCAGACAGGACCGGGATCCGGAAAAAACACAGGGGATTCTGGTTGAGGATTCCTGCTTTGACTGGGTGATCAAGGAGACAGATTCCAGGTCTTTTATCATAAAAATAGAAGAGGAATGTGTACTCAAATATGAGGACGGCGTCTTTTCCCTGTCTTTTGAAGGGGCCATGGGAGCCGGAAGAAAGGTACGAAAAGCGCTTGTACCGAAGCTTTACAGTATCCGTATCCTGGCGGATACCTCACTTATGGAAATCTACCTGAACGAGGGAGAATATGTATTCACCTCCAGATATTATACAGAGAGTGACGTAAGGCAGCTTTCGGTCCGGGGCCTGCAAAATGCGGGAAATATCTGGACGATGAAGAAGCAGACATGCTTAACGGGCTTATGATAAATGAAACAATAGGTGCATGTGCCATTTCACAATAATTATGGCTGACATGCAGCATCAAACCAAAGAAAAGGAGAAAAAAATATGGGATCTTTTCATTATGTAATCAAGGACGAAATCGGAATTCACGCAAGACCTGCAGGAATGCTGGCTAAAATGGCAAAAGGTTTTGACAGCGCTGTCACGATCACGAAAGGTGAGAAGACTGTGGATGCCTCAAAGCTCATGGCAGTTATGGGACTGGGAGTGAAAAAAGGCGATGAGATCGTCATTTCCACAGACAATACAGAGGATTTGGAAATACTCAAAAAGTTCTTTGAGGAGAACCTGTAAATAAAGGCGCAAAGCATAGGGAAAAGAAAGGAAAGCTATCATGGAGCAGTATACCGGAAAATCAATTTATAAAAGTGTTGCGATTGGTCCAGTTTATTTCTATTCCAGAGGTGAACAGCAGGTAAAACGCTGCAAAGCGGAGGACAGCCAGGCACAGCTTGAACGCTATGAAACAGCCAGAGACCGTGCGGTGGAGGAACTGCAGCAGCTTTACCAAAAGGCGCTGAAGGAAGTCGGGGAAGTCAATGCGGCGATTTTTGAGGTACATGCCATGATGCTGGAGGATGAGGATTACAATGATTCTGTAAAGAACATCATCTTTTCCCAGCAGGTCAACGCTGAGTATGCTGTGGCTGTGACCGGCGATAACTTTGCCCAGATGTTTGCTGAGATGGATGACGAATATTTCAAGGCAAGGGCAGCGGATGTAAAGGACATTTCCGAGCGTGTGGTGGGTATCCTGTCAAATAAAAGGGCAGGGAGCAGCATAGGCCGGGAGCCGGTCATTGTGATCGCAAAAGACCTGGCGCCCAGTGAGACCGTACAGATGGACAAATCCAGGCTGCTGGGCTTTGTGACGGAACTGGGGTCTTCCAATTCCCACACGGCGATCCTTGCCAGGACTATGAATCTTCCCGCACTCATCGGCGTTCCGGTTAAGGAGGAGTGGAGCGGAAAACTGGCCATAGTGGATGGGTACCAGGGGATTCTCTACATTGATCCGGATGAGGAGACACTGGAAAAAATGCGGAAAAAACAGCAGGAGGACAGGGAGAGATCCAGACTTCTGCAGCAGTTAAAAGGCAGGCTGACCGTAACCCCGGACGGCAGAAAGATCAATCTCTACGCCAACATCGGCAGTGTATCGGATGTGGCGGCGGTACTGGAAAATGACGCGGAGGGTATCGGGCTTTTCCGAAGTGAATTCCTTTACCTGGAAAAGGATACATACCCCACTGAGGAGGAGCAGTTCCAGAGCTATAAGCTGGCAGCGGAAATGATGGCCGGAAAGAAAGTGATCATCAGGACGCTGGATATCGGTGCGGATAAGCAGGTAGAGTATTTCCATCTCGGGCAGGAGGAAAACCCTGCTATGGGTTACCGGGCCATCCGTATCTGTCTGGAGGAGCCGGAGGTGTTCAAGACCCAGCTTCGGGCTATTTTCCGGGCCAGTGCTTACGGAGAGATCGCGGTCATGTATCCCATGATCACCTCTGTGGAGGAAGTGCGCAGGATCAAGGCAATAGTAGAAGAAGTAAAAGAGGAGCTGGATGCCAGAAATATCCCCTACAAAAATGTGGAACAGGGAATCATGATCGAGACGCCCGCAGCAGCTGTCATCAGCGATATGCTGGCAAAAGAGGTGGACTTTTTCAGCATTGGGACGAATGATCTGAGTCAGTACACCATGGCGATCGACAGACAGAACCCAAGGCTTGACGCCTTTTATGACCCCCATCATCCGGCACTTCTGCGGCTGATACGCATGGTCATTGACAATGGACATGCTCATGGATGCTGGGTCGGAATCTGTGGGGAACTGGGAGCAGACCTGTCCCTGACAAAAGAGTTTCTGCAGATGGGGATTGATGAACTTTCCGTAGCTCCCGGCATGGTGCTGCAGGTCCGTGAGGCAGTCAGAAAAGCAGAATGACAGGCCCATAATACAGCAGGGGAACTGAGAAAATATATGAGAATGTGGAGGCGCATATGGTCCGGGACTGTATGCGCCTTTAATTTATTGCAGGGCATCTTGACACCTGTTTGCCCGAGTGCTACACTAAAGTTCCTTTCCCGGCAAAGGGAAGGCTCTGCCACGGGTTTCCCCGGCAAAATCCAGGGATATCGTGGCTTGCCAAAACCAGGAGGAAAAACAAAATGATCGAAGTGCAGCACCTGTGCAAGACGTTCCGTGTGGCGAGACGCGGAGCCGGTTTTGGGCAGGCAGTGAAGACTCTGTTCCATCGGGAATACGAGGAAGTGAAAGCGCTGGATGACGTCTCCTTTTCCATCGGCGAGGGAGAAATGGTTGGGTATATCGGACCAAACGGCGCGGGAAAGTCATCCACCATCAAAATCCTCAGCGGAATCCTCACACCGGACAGCGGTGTGTGCAGCATCAACGGGAGGATTCCATGGAAGAACCGGACTGCCCATGTAAAGGATATCGGGGTTGTCTTCGGGCAGCGGACGCAGCTTTGGTGGGACGTGCCGGTTATTGATTCTTATGAGCTTCTGAAAGATATTTACAGTATATCCGAAGATACATATCAGGCCAATCTGGAGGAGCTTACATCTCTGCTGAATTTGTCGGAACTATTGAAAACACCGGCCAGACAGTTGTCACTTGGCCAGAGAATGCGCTGTGAGATCGCGGCGTCTCTGCTTCACAGCCCTAAAATCCTGTTTCTGGATGAGCCAACTATTGGTTTGGACGCAGTTTCAAAACTGGCAGTACGGGATTTCATCGTCAAATGCAATGAAAAATACCGAACAACCGTGATACTGACCACCCACGACATGCAGGACATTGAGGCGCTGACAGACAGGATCATTCTCATCGGAAAGGGAAAAATCCTGCTGGATGGTACGCTGGATGACATACCGGGGGCGGACAGGGGGCTGGACCAGGCAGGGGCGGATCTGTACCGCCGTTTCCGGATATAAGGGGGCGGTGTGTATGAGAAAATATCTGTCCTTTTTCAGAATTCGTTTCTCCATGGGCCTTCAGTACCGGGCAGCGGCGGCAGCGGGGATCGTGACGCAGTTTGTGTGGGGAGGGATGGAGGTGCTGGTGTTTCGGGCCTTTTACCGGGCAGACCCGGGAGCATTTCCCATGACACTGCAGGCGACCTGTTCCTACATATGGCTTCAGCAGGCTTTTCTGGCCCTGTTCATGGCCTGGCTTATGGAGAATGAGATTTTTGACTGCATTAAAAACGGAAATGTGTCCTACGAAATGTGCCGTCCCATGGATATCTATACCATGTGGTTTACAAGGAGTGCTGCCAACCGGATATCCAAGGCTGTTCTGCGGTGTATGCCAATCCTTTTGGCTGCGGGATTCCTGCCTGCCCCTTATGGAATGACACTGCCGGTCTCCCCAAAAGCAGCGGTTCTGTTTTTGACGGGAATGCTTCTGGGCTTTTTGGTGGTTGTAGCTTTTTGTATGTTAGTCTATGTGGTCACATTTTTTACGATTTCACCGGACGGAGTACGGATGGTGGCTGTCTCCGCAGTAGAGCTGCTGGCGGGGAGCATCATTCCCCTTCCGTTTTTTCCTGACTCTGTGAGAACGGTTCTGGAGCTTCTGCCTTTTGCCTCCATGCAGAATGTGCCGCTGCGCATTTACAGCGGCGATCTGGCAGACGAAGCCGCGGTTTCGGCGCTGGCGCTGCAGGTGTTCTGGCTGGCAGTTCTGGTCCTCTTAGGCAAACTTCTGATGCGCAGGGCAGAGAAGAAGATCACAGTGCAGGGAGGATGAGAGGATGGGATATCTACGGTTATATAAGAAGTATATGCAGATTCAGATACAGAGTATGATGCAGTATAAAGCGTCCTTCTGCCTGACGGCCATAGGGCAGTTTCTGGTGTCCTTTAATGTGTTTCTGGGCGTGTATTTTATGTTTCAGAGGTTTCATGAGGTGGAGGGATTTACATACAGCCAGGTGCTTCTGTGCTTTGCTGTCACACTGATGGAATTTTCCCTGGCGGAGGCATTTGCCAGAGGGTTTGATACGTTTTCTTCCATTATCAGCAATGGGGAATTTGACAGGATCATGGTGCGTCCGAGGAATGAAATATTTCAGGTGTTGGCAAGTAAGATCGAGCTTACCAGAATCGGAAGAATGCTGCAGGCTGTGGTGATGTTTACCTATGGAATTGCCAAAAGCCATGTGGAATGGACCTGGGATAAAGTGCTGACTGTGGTGTTTATGCTGCTTGGCGGAACTGCTGTCTTTACAGGGATATTTCTGGTATATGCTGCGATCTGCTTTTTTACCATTGAAGGGCTGGAATTCATGAATGTGCTTACGGACGGGGCGCGTGAGTATGGGAAATATCCGGTTGCCATTTATGGGAAAAGGGTGCTGCAGTTCTGTACTTTTGTTGTGCCCTATGCACTGATTCAGTATTATCCGATCTGCTATATCCTTGACAAGGACAGCAGGGGATTTTACATGTTTCTGCCGCTTTTGGGAGGCGTATTTTTGCTGCCGTGCTTCGGGCTGTGGAAACTGGGGGTGAGGCATTATAAATCGGTTGGAAGCTGAGAATAAAACGAACCCCTCCCGGCAGCATGGGATGCTGTGCCAGGAGGGGCAGTGATGCAGCTTAAATATCTCCGACGATATCCTGCAGAGCCTCTAAAAAGCGAAGCGCCAGCTTGCTGATCATCATATGTTCATTGCGTATCTGTCCCACAATAAGTTTTTCCTGGCCGTATATGGGAATATAGACCCAGCTCTCATCATGCAGGGTGCCGGGATAAGGGCCTGCTGTGATACAGTAGGCGTCACTGTTAAGCATCAGACTGGTGGCGCTGGACCGGTCTGACACGATCAGATGTTTTTTGATGTGAAAGGGCTCCAGTATAATTTCCGACATGGAATAAGTATTACTGTGGCTCTGATTGTAGGAAAGAAAAGGATACGGAGCCAGATCCGGCAGGGTAAGGCCCGTCCTCTTTCCCAGGGGATGATCTCTCCGCATACAGGCATAAGGCAATGTTTCAAATATGGGTTCAAAGATCAGATGCGCCTCTTTGAGGACACGTCTTATGACCGTGCTGTTTAACGGGCTCAGATACAAAAGCCCCACCTCACTTTTCAATGAATGTACATTATCAATGATGTCCTGAGTCTGTGTCTCAATGTACATAAATTCATATAATTCGTCTTTTACGGAATCAACTACCTTTGAAAACGCCTCAGAGGCAAAGGGATAGTGCTGGGAACTGACCGTAAAATAGTGTTTGTTCACACTTCCGATCTCGTATCTCTTTTCCAATGTATCCATCTGCTGAAGTACCTGTCTGGCATAAGCCAGAAACTCAGTGCCTTCGTCTGTAAACAATACACCCCGGGGTGTGCGGACAAATAATGATTTTTGAATTTCTTTCTCCAATTCGGCAATGGCCTTTGAGAGGCTGGGCTGGGCAATATATAATTCCCGGGCGGCTTTGCTCAGCGAGCCGCATTCGGCTATAGAAGCCACATATCTTAATTGTTGTAGTGTCATAGAAACCTTCCTTCAGCATATCGCTGATAATATCACGAAAAATACACACTCTAAACACAAGATGACTGTAAACTTGATGGATTGGAAATTAGTTTGAATCATTCTATCATAGAGTACCTATAGTTTCAAGTTATGGCTGGTAAATCCTTTTAACTATTTGAATTTTTATTAGTTTCATTTTATCATAAGTTTAATCAGAAAAACATAAAACTATTTCAAAAAACAAAAAAATATTTCATAGAATCACAAAAGTGAAACAAAGTTCTTATGAAAGAAGGGTGTCCGGAAACTTTTCTATTATGAGAATGGAAGAGTTTATGTTTTTTTGCACCGGTTGCGTAAACAGAATCACAATGTTATATCAGCGCTGATATAGTATAACGGCAAGGGCTCACCGTGAAGGTGTTTGACAAAAGTAGGGAGGTAAAAGATGAAGAATGTAGAAACAAAAAAACACAAAAAGGGTTCGATCAACAGTCTGGCGTTCTGGCCCGCTTTTGCAGGCTTAATACTATTACTGCTTATAGGAATCTTTTTTAAAGATCAGTTAGCTTCTGTTCTGAATACCATGCTGTACAGTATGGCGGATAAAATAGGGTGGGTCATTAACCTGTTCGCCCTGGTATGTTTTTTGATCGTCATGTATATCATGATAAGTAAATTTGGCGATATCAAGATCGGAGGAAAAGACGCGAAGCCGGAATTTACCAAATTTCACTGGATCGCCATGACTATCTGCGGAAGCATTGGCACAGGGCTGTTGTTCTGGGCCATGGGAGAACCGCTTTATAACTTTTTTGAGCCGCCGGCATATGCCGGCTGCCAGCCTGGAACTCGTGATGCTGCGATCTTCTCGATCTCTCAGGTTATGTGGCAGTGGTCTTTTGTTGAATTTGCGCTGTATGGAGCCTGTTCTGTGGCCTTTACGGTTGCTGTTTACAACCGCCGTAAAAAACTTCAGTTCAACTCCGTATTAGACCCGGTTTTCGGCCGCCGTCAATGGCTGGAGACACTGATTCATGGAGTCATGATATTTGCCATGGTCGGAGGATGCGCTAACTCCATGGGTGTTGGTCTGATGCAGATCGGTGCCGGACTGGAATCTGCATTTGGAATCAGCCAGTCAAATTTTGTGTATTTTTTAGTAGCTGCCTTTATCGGTGTGATGTTTGTCATTATGAGTGTTTCCGGTATTCATAAAGGACTGAAATATGTATCTACAATCACATTTTTCATTTTCTGCGCCCTGCTGGTTTATGTATTTATCTGTGGTGATACTGCATTTATCGGCAAACTTACCACAGAGTCCTTTGGTAAGATACTGGATAACTGGGGGTCTAAGACGTTAGTCAACAATACCCTTTCAGATGATACCTGGTATGCCAACTGGATCGTCCAGTATTGGTCTTCCTTTATTTTGTACTGCCCGGTATTTGGTATGTTTTTCTGCAGGATGGCAAAAGGACGTACCCTTCGGGAGTTCCTGGTAGTCAATGTTATTATCCCTGCGATCTTCTGTATCACCTGGATAGGTATCTTCGGCGGACAGACCATCAGTCTGCAGACCAGCGGTACCATGGATGTATGGGGGATGGTGCAGGATTACGGAATGCAGGCAACGGTATTCCAGATCATCAAGTCACTGCCGATTGGAAATATCGTGCAGATTGTATTTATCATAGCGATCATTGGATCCTTCACAACAATGGCAGACCCAATTGCTTCCGTGCTTGCCACCATGTCTGTACATAATCTGACCGTGGATGATGAAGCACCGAAAAAATTCAAGATCATCATGGGTCTGCTGATCACAGCTACCGCCTATACAACTGTTGCAACAGATGGTGTCAATGCGGTAAAAGCCATGTATGTTATCCTGGGGGCGCCGATTATGCTGATTGTGGGAATCTGTATTTTTTCCTTCTTTAAGCAGGCAAAAGAGATCCAAAAATATCCCAATGACATGCTGCCGGAATCAGAAAAAAGTGATGAAGAATAAAAATAGTATGAGAAAAGAGAGGTATTCCTATGAAATTAACACCATATGAACAGGACATGCTGGATGGAAAATTCGGCCGTTTTAAACAAATCGCATTGGAAAATGTTTTAAAATATGCCCGTGTCGTGGGCGCGGAAGAACTGGTTGAGATTACAAAATCCACACTGTATTTCGGGGCACATTCCTATCTGGAGACCTGCGATGCAGATACATATGATGAGATATTTGCCAAAATGTATCTCTGTACAGATGAAAAAGTGGAATTAGGCGAATTTGAGAAGACCTGTTACTGTCAGACCTGTGTTGCGCCCTGCGATCAATATGATTATAAAGTGACACATCTTCCGAAAGAATTGTTTGACAGAAATACAGAATATTTAAGACGTACACTGAAGGCAGGCTGCTGCATCGCCGGTTCCTGCACGCCGTATCTGAACGGCTGGGTGCCGTTATTCGGAGAACATGTGGTGACATCTGAATCCAGCAATATCACCATGAGCAATTCTGCATTCGGCGCAAGATGCAACGCAGACGGAGAAGAGGCGATCACATGGATATCCATCTGCGGCCGTGCTCCTAAATGGGGATTTTATCTTCAGGAAAACCGTTACGCGGATACGGTATACCACATTGAGTGTAAATCAGAGACAAGATTTGACTGGGATATCATTGGCTACACAGTAGGGCGTATGCTGCCCTCCGCCGGAGTTCCTGTTTTGACCGGAGATTTCCACAGACCTACCCTGACCATGTTGAAACAGTGCTTTACCGCAATGGCTACTACGAGCGCATGTGAAATGTGCCATATTGTCGGTGTGACTCCCGAGGCGCGTTCCCTGGAAGATGCCAGAGGAAACAAACCGCTCAGAGGTGAATTTACCATCACACAGGAGGATTATGAGGAATCCCGCCGCCAGATCTGCAGTGCGGGAGAAGGCAAGATCAACTTTGTACTGATGGGATGCCCGCACTACAGCCTGGAGGATATCCAGCAGGTAGCAAATTATATAGAAGGGAAAAAGGTAGCGGAAGGTGTGGAACTCCATGTCTGGACAGATATGTCTACGCTTGCCATGGCAAAAGCAAGCGGTTTTGTAAAAACGATTGAGGAGGCAGGCGGAAATGTATTGTCAAGCAGCTGTGCTATGGTCATGGATCCTGCAGCTTTTGCGCATGTCACTGCCATGGTGACGGATTCCGGTAAACAGGGACATTATATGCACTCCTGCTTTGGAGCAGGCAAGCATGTCCCGATCTATTATGGCGATATCTATCAATGTATTGACGCCGCTGCAGCAGGCTATTGGAAAGGAGAAGCATAATGGAAAATACGATGATCAAAGGACGCGGAGCCTATGAAGGAGTCATGGAAGGAGAAGCGCTTGTTCTTCCTGACAGTGTACAGGGATGGGCCGGTTTAGATGAAAAAACGGGTATCATCATAGAGGAAGCAAACAGCAAATTCGGCGCGTATATCGGGGGAAAGATCCTGATCCTTCCCTGTGCCAAGGGAAGCAACGGGTGGGCCAGCCATTTTTATTCTGCCTCTGTGGCAGGCCACAAGCCCATCGCATGGGTCATTGAAAAACTGGATTCCCGCTGTGCTGCCTGTATTGTGGAACTGGGAATACCCGCAGTTGTGGAGACTGAAACAGAGGCCTGCAAGATTATTCATGACGGAGACTACATTCGCGTGGACGGCAACAAGGGAACCGTAGAAATATTAAAACGGGCAGAATAAAATTTTTAACTTTCTGAATATTTAAAGAAAGACATCCATAACCTTATGATGAATGAAATAATGAATAAAGTATTTCATGCATTGGAGGGATTATGGATGTTTTTTTATTATGATGCCACATATCTTCTGGTCTTAGCAGGTGTAATACTCTGTGTCATAGCATCTGCAAATGTGAACCAGACCTACAAAAAGTACAGTACCGTGGGAAATGCCCGGCACATGACAGCGGAACAGGCAGCCAGGACCATACTGGACCGTGCGGGAATCAGCCAGGTGAAGATTGAGAGGGTCGGCGGAAATCTCACAGACCATTATGACCCCAGAAGCAAAGTACTGCGGCTGTCTGAAACCGTCTACGGCTCAGAGTCCGTGGCAGCCATCGGCGTGGCGGCCCACGAGTGCGGCCATGCGATCCAGGATGATGTGGGGTATGTACCGATCAAGATCAGAGGCGCGATCGTTCCGGTCGTAAGTCTTGGTTCTGCCCTCTGCTGGCCGCTGTTCCTCATCGGCCTTCTCATGGGAGCACCGGGTCTTGTAAACGCGGGTATTATTTTATTTTCTCTGGTGGTGGCCTTTCAGCTTGTGACCCTGCCTGTGGAATTCAACGCGTCCGGCAGAGCACTCAGGATTCTGGACGGTGCCGGAATCCTGGAGGGAAATGAACTGCAGGGGGCCGGGAAAGTTCTGCGCGCAGCAGCACTGACCTATGTGGCCTCGGCACTCTCATCTATCCTGCAGCTTTTACGTCTGGTACTGCTTTCCGGCAGACGGAGAAATTAGGCCGCTGCTGTTTACAGCCGTTGTCCCGCAGGGGGAGTTATGCACATACGCATAAAAATACCGAGTTTACTTTTTCTCCCTCCGGCAGTAGAATAAAGACAAGAGGAATAGTCCGGAGGAAGCATATGGCAGAGGGATACGAACATTCAGAGGAAAAAGATTACCTGGAAGAGATGCTTGACAATTTCGCAAAGGCAACAGAGCTGGGAATCATAGCAGTGAACACTTACGGGGAGGTCTTCCTTGCCAGTAAAGACTACTACGAGTGCGCATACTGCCGTCAGGTGCAGGACACGGAGGTGGGAAGAGCACGCTGCAGGCGTACCTATAAAAAGGCCTGCAGGCAGGCATTCCTGTGGAAAGAACCGTATTTTTTTGCCTGTCATGCCGGCCTTGTCATGTGGGCAGTCCCCATCTATGCGGATGGAACAGAAGTGGGAGCTGTCATGTGCGGACAAGTCCTTCTGTGGGAGCCGGATCATGTGTTCTGTCAGGACGCGGAAAAGTTCTGTCTGAGCGAAAAGGACCGCAGAGAGATGGAGCAGAAGGTAAAAAAGCTGCGCGTGATCTCCGCAGACCAGTGCCAGTCCTCCGCCAACCTTCTCCAGGTCATGATGCAGTATCTCTCAAAGACGCAGAACGCCATTTTCATGGACCAGAAGAATCTCATGAGCTGGCGTGATGCCATGACCACCAGGATCGAAGAGAGAAAGAAGACACTGAAAAATGAAAAATTCGACTGGTCTGTCTATCTGAAAAGGGAGAAACGGTATCTCCAGTACGTCCGTATGGCGGACAAAGAAAAGATACAGAACATGCTGGAAATGTTGTTCACGGATATCGAGATCCTGTGTTCCTACGACAAGGCTCTTGTGAAGTCAGCCCTGCACGATTTCATGGCTGTGACCGCCAGAGCCATCGTGGAGGCAGGGGCGGACAGCGAAGTCGTCATGAATGGTGTAAAACATTACAGGCAGGACATGAAGCATGTGGAAAACATTGAGGAAATGATGGAGATCACCTACCGGATGCTGAACCGGTGGTTTGACAGTATTTACCTTCTGGGGACAGATGACCATATCAGTGTCATGAAAAATGTCAGGGATTACATAGAAGAGAATTACAATAGGAAGATCACCCTGGATGACATCTGCAGCCACGTATTTTTGAGCAGGTCTTATCTCTGTACCTTATTCCGTCAGAAGACCGGAGGAACCATCAGCGATTATATCCTGAGGGTCAGGATCGAAAAGTCTATAGAGCTGATGGGGAACAGGGAACTGAGCCTGAAGGAGATCATGGAACAGTGCGGGTTTGAAAGCCAGAGCTACTATACAAAGACATTCCGAAGGCTGATAGGAGTCAATCCGGGACAGTACAGGAACAAATTCTTATAGGAGATGCAGAATGGATATATATGAAGAAATTAGGCGGAACCTTCTGGGCGGGAAGGCGGATGAGGTGGTAAATCTGATCAGAAAAGCCATTGCTGTCTGCTATCCTCCGGAGTCAGTGCTCAAAGAGGGACTGATTCTGGGCGTGGATACACTGGCGTACAAGTTCCGCAACAGTGAGGTCTGCGTGCCGGAGGCGCTGCGTGTGGCCCGTGCCTTAAATGCCGGCCTCAGATGTCTGACTCCCTATCTGGATCAGGGGGGCGCCAGGCAGTGCACTGCGGTCATCGGTACCGTGGAGGGGGATGTCCATGACATCGGAAAGAATCTGGTCAAGATATACCTCTCCACTCTGAATATAGATATGGTGGATCTGGGGGTGGATGTCAGCAAAGAGGAGTTTGTGGAGGCAGCAGTGGAACATGACGCCAGGCTTGTCATGGCGTCTGCACTTCTGCCCACAACGGTCTGTGAATTGAAGGGTGTCATAGAGGAGCTTACGAAGGCAGGCATAAGGGACAAGGTCATTGTCTTCGTGGGAGGCCTTTCCGTCAGCAAAGAGTATGCGGAAGAGATAGGAGCGGATTATTATACCAGGGATGCCATTGAACTGCGGGACTTCCTGAACAAGAATCTGTCCAAACTCCTGAAAGAAATATAGAGCAATAAATAGCAAAATACAGCAAAAGTAACAGACCCTGTTCTGTGGTATTCTTGATGTATCAAAAGAAGATACGTATCGGGAATGCAACAGAACAGGGTTTTTTTTAGAGGAGGTAAAACATGAGACCATCGATCAAGTATTTAAGCGACGCGGAAGTAGTACGGGTACATGAAAAAGCATTGGAGATGCTGGAAGATCTGGGAATGAAATTTGAGGGGGCAGAGGCAAGAGAATACTTTGCAAAAGCAGGGGCAGAAGTGTCCGGACAAATCGTGAAAATACCGCGCAGCATCATCGAGGAAGGATTAAAGACGGTTCCAAAGCGAGAGGAATTCGTTTTATATGGAAGGACACCGGATAAAGATGTGCATGTGAAAGACAGGGTTCCGTCACTGGCTGCCATGACCATGGCTACCCATGTGCTGGACCCGGAGACAGGACTGCGCAGGAAAGCTACAGACAGAGACCTTGCCCTGATCACAAGGATCATGGAAAAACTGGACACCGTGACCATCGCCAGTGCACTGGTCACGCCCCAGGATGTGCCCATGGCGGCATCCGACTGGTATACCTGGGCGACTTCCATTAAAAATACCACAAAACACATCACCGGCGGAGCTGTAGGAAAAGAGGGTGTGCGGGATGCCGTCAAGATGGCCAGTCTGGCAGTGGGAAGCGAAGAAGAATTCCTGAAACGTCCTTTCATCTCCTTCTGGGTCCTGACTATGCCGCCGCTCCGAGTGGATGAAAATACATCCAATGTATTGATGGAGGCAGCCGTGCATAAGGTACCGTCAGTGATCAGCTCCGGCGGAATCCTGGGCATGACATCCCCCATGTCCGTGGAGAGTGCACTGGTGCATACCCATGCGGAGACATTAGCCTGCATCGCACTGTCCCAGCTTGTCAATCCGGGGGCGCCTGTGATCTATTCCAGCTATGTGCGCAGCATGGATATGAAGACCATGTGCATCAATATGTCCTCACCGGAGAGCATTATCATGAAGGTAGGCATGTCACAGATGGGAGATTATGTTGGGCTGCCGACTAAGATGCCGGCCAATCTGCGGGACGGCAAGGTGCTGGATGCACAGGCCGGATTTGAGACCGGTATGGGCGGACTCGCCGGAGCACTGAGCTGTGATTTCATCGTTTCCATGCAGCTTGACATGGACCTTATGGTGGACTTTGCGGATATGATCTATTCCGATGAGTGCATGCAGATTCTGCAGAGGATGGCCCGTCCGCTCAGCTTTGACGATGAGACACTGGCCTATGACAATATGGAGGAAGTCGGCCCCGGCAACACATTCTTGGAGACTGACCACACCTTTGAACATTTCAAGGATGAAATATGGATGCCGAGATATATGGAGAGAGGCACCTGGGAGAACTGGGAGGCGAACGGAAGCCGTGATATCCGTGATATCTGTGCGGAAAAAGTGAAGGATATGCTGGAAGAGCTGCGTGACTATGAGATCCTGCCAAAAGATGTGAGGGATGCCATAGACGCTGTCGCTGCCGGTTCCTCGGAGAAGGCGAAGAACATCAAGCGTTAGAGGGGAGAGGATGCTTATGGATAAGACAAAAGGCAAGACCATAGGGCTGCTGGCCATGGTGGTAGTCGTCACGATTTACGGTGTGTCTTATATTTCCAGGGCTGTAATCAGTGAATACCTTCCTACGGTAGTGATTCTGGTCATTCAGATGGCAGTCATGACGATTTTGTTTACCGGATTTAATCTCGTGACCGGAAAGAATATGAAAGTGAAGAAAAAGGATTGGGGCATTATCATCCTGTCCGGCCTGGTCGGTACGACATTCTTCCATGGGTTCACTATTTTAAGTGTTACATCCATAGGGGCTACGGTTTCCTCCCTGCTTTTTGGATTTGCCGCTGTCTTTGCGCTGATCATGGAAATCGTTCTGTTTCACAGGAAGAAGACAAAGCTGGGAATCCTGGGTATATTGATCTCTCTTGTCGGTGTGTATATTCTGATGGGTGTGAAGATCGGGGATCTGATGGCAACCAATTTCAAGGGATATGCGCTGTGTCTTTTAAGCATCATTTCCTGGGTAGTCTATTGTTTCCTGACAGACAAGATATCGGATGGATATGAGAAGACCGTATTGCTGAACTACCAGGCACTTGTGGGGGCTGTCACTACGCTGCCGTTTTTATTCTTCTATCATGTGGAGCCGTCCGTCCTTGCAAAACCGTCGGTGTTCATGAACCTGATCGTGCTGGGGGTATTTAATTCTACGATTGCTTATTTTTTGAATATATTTGCGATCAAAAGGATCGGTGTGCTGTTGTCAAATCTGATGATGGATTTTCTGCCGGTAGTGACCATCGTGATTTCACTGGTACTATACAGTACAATACCTACTGCGAACCAGATCATCGGTGGAATCATCATTCTGGTCTCTGTGTTTATGCTGGATAAAGACCAGAGGAATCTGGACGCTCAGGCGTAAAAATGCTCCTTCCTAAGTAACAGTTATTTCGCTTAGGAGGGAGCATTTTATATAATTTAGCTGGTATGGAACTCCTGGTTTGTAAGGACAATGGTAAGTGTGAAGATAAAGCTATCAGATTCTAATTTCATCAGACCATCGTATTTTTTTGCAATGAGCTGCATGGAGGACATGCCAAAACCATGAGGAAGACCGTCGCCGCCCTTGGTTGAATGGATGTGGTTATTGATAATACGGGGGGCATGATCTACTGTGTTGGTGCATTTAAAAGTGAGATAACCACCCTTAGTGTTTACGGTAAGATGAATGCAGGCCCTTGTACGGTCCATTAGCTGCAGACTGCATTCTATGGCATTATCCAGAGCATTTTTCAGGAGAGCAATGATATCTATATCATCAATCCGGATTTTTTCTGTGAGGCTGATATTGACCTGGAAGTCAATTCCATTATTTATGCAGGAATTGTGGATGTCAGTCAAAACCGCGTTCAAAATACTGTTATCGCAGTATTCCTCGTGTTTCAGCTGCAGGGTATGCTCCGTAAGCTTGGTGAGGAGATTCAGAGCCTCTTCTGATTTTCCTATATGAAACAGCGTGTAAAGCGTGGTAAGCTGATGCCGCTGGTCATGCTGAATAATGCGAATGGTTTTGTGGTGCTCCATCAGGTTGTCTGTGTATTGTTTCAGAATCTGGTTCTGAGAAGCAATAATGATCCGGCGTTCTTCCTCCGCCATTTTTTCATTGGATATGACACACATATTCAGAATATCCAGAACAGAAAGTGTGACAATTATCAAAAGCATGCAGGTAAATAAAATTTCCTGCGGCAGCTTCCGGAAAAGAAACATATCTCCTCCAAATGAACAGCAGATTAAAAGAAGGAACAAAGTTGTGCCGCTGGCTATGGAAGTTTTTCTGTAATTTTCTTCCGGCTCGGGGAGTATGGTAAAGATTTTCTGTCGTGCAATAAACATACTGACGCACCAAATGGCATTAATCAATGCGTTTACTGTAAAAAATACAATAGGTGATACACTTCCTGATAATGCTGAAATACCGGCAAACTTTTCTGCTGCGTAGAGTGCCGCAATGCTGATAATACCCTGATGAAAGGTGCTGTATAGCTTATGAAATCTTTTTTCTTTGTAGATCAGATTGACAAGGATACAGCAGACGGCTACAGCCAGTACACTGTAAGGAATCAGCAGGGGCGATTTATCAATACTAAAATAACAGTATGTCAATAGAGCAGATACTAAAATATGCAGATAAAAATATACCTTTCTTTTAAGGGTAAGGTACAAAGAGACCTGAAAAGCAGCACAAAATCCTGAGACGGATGAGACAACAAGTCTGTAAATAATCAATTCTATATTCATAATGAGATATTCCCCACGTAATGCATAAACTGTGTCTTGACTTTCCCCTGTTTTCCTTTGCTGATAGGCAGCAAATCACCTGTAGTCAGAAGTATGTCTGTTTTCTGGATTTGTCTGATATAGTCAGGATTGACAATAAAACTCTGATGGCATCGAATAAAATCCCTGAATAGAAAATCCTTTTCAATAGAATCCAGTTTGCTGTAAAAGTAATAGGTATTTGTATCAGTTACAATTTTAATGATCCGCTTTATGCTTTCAAAATATACAATTCTTTCTAATGGAACGCTGAAGAACCCTCCTTTGAAGGAAAAATAGAATTTTTTATTCTGAAAAGCGGCAATTTTATTGATTGCGCGTTCAAGGGTATCCTTCAGGTGATCGTAGGAAATCGGTTTGACTAAATACTCAAATGGTTCAGCAGAAAAACTGAGAAACACTTTTCCTGCATGGGATGTTACAAAAATAATAATGACGGATTTATCCTTCTCTCTAAACTGCCGTGCAGCTTCTATACCGTTCAGACCTTCCATCTCAATGTCAAAAATAGCAATATCAAAACTATACGGTACTGTTTCGCGAAAAAAGCTCTCACAACTGGTATATTGGGTGAGTGAAAAAGTCTTTTCAATATCTGCTGAAATCTGTTCCAGCATCTGAGAGATACATATCTGATCTTCTTTGCTGTCCTCAATATGGACAAGTCTGTACATAACGGAATCACCTCTTATCAAATGTATCAGCAATGCCTGTGGGGGACGACAAGTTTAATTTATTATATTTTCTTTATTCTGAAAAGTCAATAAGTTCCCTGCGATTAATGAAAAAATATAATGTAATTGCTGAATAGAACAGAAAATGACATTTTTAATCCCGAAAATGACATATGTATTGAAGCCTAAATACAGTTTGGATATCATGAATGTATAGTAGAATCGGCAGGTGAATAATGGCTTTGTCCGGATAAGTTCCGGGGCGGGAAAGGAGGAGAAGATGGGAAACAATGAAAATATGCTGCCGCAAGAGAAGGAGAAGAAAGGGACGAAAAAGGGAATTGCCGGGCCTGGTGATATCGGAGGGGGATTGGCAATCGGATTTGGAACTCTTTGTTTCTGTTTTTGGGCAAATGCTATGGGGTTTTGTGATACAGAAGGTTTTGAACTGGCAATCGGAGTTGTACTGCTGGGATTCTTTGTGATCTATCTCGTAGGAGGGCTTTATTATCTAAGGCTTGGCAATACACTGTCGGGATGCGTTTATGTTGTGTTTGCCACAAGTTTCGGGCTATTCGGCGGCGCTGTGAATGTGGGACATGCATTGTGTTCATATTCGGGAATTCCATTTGATAATACCATTGGCGGCATTAGTTTTCTGATATCAGGTACATTTGTATTGTTTTTGCTTCCGGGTCTGCGGTACAGTGCGAAAGTGGACTTCCTGGTATTCTTTTTTGCAGGAATCGGTGTTTCAGCGTCAGGATTGTCAGGCCTTGGGATTATGACTGTAATGACGGGGATGCTCAGCGGATGGGCCCTTTTGTTTAGTGGAATCTGCGTATACTATTCTGCAGTAGCCGGTGTTTTAAAAACAACAGGAATTGATGTGCCATGCGGCAGGCCGTTTTTTAAACAGAAAACAGTTGACGGCTGATTTTGACGGAAAATTAGAGTACGGATTTACAGGTCATCCGTCATCAGACCTGAATATGAAATAAAGGAGAAAAAGACAAATCATGGATGAAAAGAAATTAACGGCAGTACCGCCCTCAAAAGGGTATCTGGTAGTAGATACAAAAAAGTGTTCCGGATGTATGAGCTGTATGATGGCCTGCACCTTAGCTCATCACGGGGTCATAAATCCGGTATTATCCAGAATTCAGATCAAAAAGAATGTATTTGGAAAATACCCTAAGGATGATATTGAACAGTACATATGTCATCAATGTGAGCAGCCGGTATGTATGGAAGTCTGTCCGAAAGAGGCAATATATGTGGATGCAGAGACTGGTGTGCGCAGAATTGACAAGGAGAAATGTATTGGCTGTAAAAAATGCATTAAAGCATGTCCTTATCCCCCTTCGCGTATTGCCTTTGATCCGGAAGAGAAGAAAGCTTTGAAGTGCGACCTTTGTCTGGATACACCGTTTTGGGAAGAGAATGGAGGCCCATGTGGCAAGCAGGCGTGTATTACAGCCTGCTCATTGAAAGCAATTAAATTTGTCACGGAGATGCCTGAGCAGTCAGAAGAAGGATATCATGTAAATCTACGTAAGAGCCTTCATTATGCACGCATGAACTTCCCCATTGATGATGAAGGAATACAGCCTCCAAAAGAAGCTGTGGAGGCTGCAGGTCTGAAGCCTACAGGTTCTGGTGTTGCAAGAAGTTTCTGGGACGATCCGGACACAGAAAAGGAGGAGTAGACATATGTCATTTTACGGCTATACAGGGAAAATTGCTTATGTAAATCTTACTGACAATGAGATTAGAATGATTGACACTGAAAAATATATGGACTGGCTGGGGGGCCATGGACTGGCCAGCGCACTGTTCTGGGATTACTGCGAAGATAAATCAATCAAACCTTTTGACCCTAAAAATCTGATTGTGGTGGCAGCAACACCGTTTTCGGGAACCATGGTTCCTTCAGCGGGAGCCCGTGTGGAAGTGACAGGAATCGGAGCATTTGGAGAACCAGAGTGGTACAATCGTTCCAGTCTTGGGGGACGTGTTGCGGGAAGTATGAAGCGAGCAGGTTTTGATGCGTTCATGGTTACCGGGAAAGCGGATCATCCTGTCTGGATCAATGTCTATGACGGCACGGTCACCATTGAAGATGCTACTGAAATGTGGAAAAATGAATACGATGCGTATGAGACACAGATTGAGATTCAAAAGATTGTTACAGAGGGGGCTGAAAATGGCAGGTGGTATGATATCAGGACAGAGAAGCGTAAAGCAACCACCATGCAGCGGCCGGCTGTTATGGCAATTGCACCCATAGCTCAAAGGCTTGGACGTGTTGCGGGTATCGTACATGATGCAAGCCATATTGCTGCACAGTGCGGTTTTGCGGCGGTATGGGGGTCCAAGAACCTGAAAGCTGTCAGCTTTGCAGGAACACAGTCCGTCAAAGTGGCAGATCCCAATGCGCTTCTGAAACTGCGGGAAGAAATTATTGACAGGACCGTTTATAAGATTGATAAGCCAGATAATATTCCATATGACTGCCATTTTCAAACACATTTATTTAATACACCTGGACGTGGGCAGGGGCTGTCAAATTTCAGCTATCTTCCTTCACGCCCTGAAGCTTGTGAAGGATGTCATGGTGCATGCCGTGCTATTTATCCGGATGGTAAAGGGAATGAATCCTTTTGTATCATCTTCAACTGGGGAAAAGGTTCTGTGGAGCCGGAAGAAACAGGAAGGCTGAACGCAGACCTGTTGAATCGCTGGGGAATCAATGGATTTGAGATTGATACGCCGTCCTATGTATATGCACTGTATAAACGCGGCCTTGCAGGACCGGGTAAACAGATTGATACAGGTGATCTTGATTTTTCAACATATGGGACGCATGAATTCTCTCGTCAGCTTCTGCTGAAGATGGTAAATCGTGAAGGAGAATTGGGAGATGCGCTGGCTGATGGTGTTGCCAGGGCTGCGAAGAGATGGGGAACCTGGGATGAGGATTCCAGGACAGGTGTGCTGGTACATCCTCAATGGGGATACTATGAGCATTACTCACCTCAGGTGGAAACAGACTGGAGTTATGGAAGTATATTTGGAGAACGTGATATCAATGAGCATTATTTTAATTTTTATGTGTACTGGGTTCCGAAAGCTTGTATTACACTTCTGGATATTCCGCCGCTGCTGTCTGCAAGCCAGATGGCAAATATGCTCGCAAAATCCACAGGCCTGACTCCCATGAGCTTTGATTACAGTGAAGAAGGCATGTATAGTGATGCGAGAATGGATGCGGTTGTATGGGGGCGTCATTGGGCGCGTGTATGGGAACAGTCGTTATGCTTCTGCGACTGGGGATTTCCGCGCATTAATTTTAATGATCCCTATGGCAATTATGAGATTGATATTGATGATTACGGCTGTAAACTCTATAAAGCCGTAACCGGAAAAGAGATGACCCGGGAAAAAGCCCTGGAGCTCGGACACAAGATATTTACACTGGATAAGGCAATCTGGACACTACAGGGCAGACATCGCGATGACGAAGTATTTGCAGGTTATGTTTATGAACGTCCGAATCCAGAGGATGCTTTATATCCAATGTATAAAGATGGGAAATGGGATTACTGCTCCGGTAAAGGGCGCACCATGGACCGTGACAAGTTTGAAGATTTTAAGACACGCTTTTATATAAGAGAAGGCTGGGATACGGCAACCGGCTGGCCGACCAGAAGCACTCTTGAACAGATGGGGTTGAAAAATGTTGCAGATACTCTGGAAGCCGCTGGAAAACTGGGAGCAGAGTCATGAGCTGCTATGAGATGGAATCCGAACCTCTGGATGAGATATTTGGATTCCATATGGATTATCCTACAGCAGATGAAGTACACAGATTTAAAAGGGAAGTATCCTGGGAAGAGCGGTTTGAAGTGCTTTCCCAGGGTTTCCACAGGGGGTGTTATGTTGATTATTGCTATACGCTTCAATCCCTGACTGATTTTGTGACTAAAAGAAATCCGCGCAATCCGACAGGGGGTGTCCGAACTCTGGATGGAGAGAAGCTGACAGCCTGGGTCAATGATATAATAGGAGACCATGAACTGGCCGCTGTACTGGAAAGAGTCTTTTCAGGTAATGAAAGAATGCCCGTTATAGTAGATACGGTTCGTGTGGTGCTGTCTGCCCGCATGAACCAGTATGCGGAGGTCCTGGAAGAGGAGGAATGATTATGCTGGATATTGCGCAGGATTTTCCGATGTTAAGGAATCTGAGGAGTGAGAACTGCCGTTTTGTGTATCTGGACAATGCTGCGACTACGCAGAAGCCGGACTGTGTCATAAATGCGCTGACAGAATGGTATTGCTGGAGGAATGCAAATCCCCACAGAGGGACTTACAATTTGTCGAAAGCTGCCACAGAGCTCTATGAAAAATCCAGAAGAGTGGTGGCAGACCATATAGGGGCTGACGTAGGCGAGATTATTTTCTGCAGGAATACCACGGAGGCAATTAATCTTGTAGCCCAAAGTTTTGCTCTCAATAAAATTACGGAAGGTGATGAAATAGTTCTTCCCATATCAGAGCATCATAGTAACCTCCTGCCATGGCAGAAGATTGCCAGAGAACGGAAGGCACGTCTGGTTTATCTGCTGACAGACCGGTATGGCCGACTGACAGATGCAGAACTGGATAAAAAGATCGGATCCCACACTAAAATCGTAGCGTGTGCAATGGTGAGCAATGTACTGGGCACATGGTTTCCCCTAAAAAAGATTATCGATAAAGCACACAGCGTCGGCGCTTTTACTGTGATTGACTGCGCCCAGGGGCTTCTGCACGGTTCTGTGAATCCTTATGAAATGGGGGCTGACTTTCTTGCCTTTTCAAGCCATAAGGCTTTTGGGCCAAATGGTATTGGGATTTTGTGGGGAAGAAAAAAGTATCTGGAAGAGATGACACCTTTTTTAAGAGGTGGCGAGATGGTTACGGCCGTGACAGAACGAAAAGCTATCTTTGAGCAGGCCCCCCTGAAATTCGAGGCAGGGACGCAGGATCCCGCAGGTGCTTATGCTTTTGCTGCAGCACTGGATTATATTGAAAATCTTGGGATAGAGAAGATACGTGCTCATGAGGCTGTACTGACACAACAGCTTTTGGAAGGATTAAGAAGGATATCAGGGCTGAAAATATACGGCAATCCGGATTATGCGGATGACAGAGGCGGAATCGTGTCATTTAATATTGCGGGGCAGAGCCCTTTGGCAGTTGCTTTTTATCTGGACCGCAGCGGAATTACTATTCGTGCAGGAACGCACTGTGCCCAGCCGCTGCTCACCTATCTGGGAGCTGCAGCCACCTGCAGGGTAAGTCTCAGCCCTTATAATACGGAGGAAGAGATTGCGTACTTTCTGGATTGTCTGGCGAAAGTGCCGGAAACGATAGCAGGGACCACATTAAAAGGAAGATGATTTGTAATAATTAGGCTCCTTATCCAGAGTTAAGATGGAGAAGGGGCCTTTTTAATACAATCGTCCTGTGATCAATCACCTTTTCTACGTTTTCCCCTTGATGATTATCCGCCTACAGAGGAGATACTTTTAATATAAATAGAGCGAAAACAGCAGATTGTGATGGGAGATGTATAAATGAGAGATCCTTATGGAAGAAAGATTAATTATATGCGTATTTCTATAACGGACAGGTGTAATCTTCGGTGTCGTTACTGTATGCCGGAGGATATAGAAAACATACCTGCGAGGGAAATACTGAGTTTTGAAGAAATTTTGATGGTCTGCCGGGCAGCAGTTTCACTGGGGATTACCCGGTTCAAGCTGACAGGAGGAGAACCTTTAGTACGGAGAGGCTGTTCTGAGCTGGCAGGGAAAATCAGGAAAATTCCGGGGGTGGAGCAGGTAACGCTGACGACAAATGGAATTGGACTAAAAAAGAATCTGCCGGCACTTCTGGAGAGCAGGATAGACGGAGTAAATATTAGTTTGGATACTCTGGATTCAGAGCAGTATAGACAGATTACAGGTCGGGACGGGCTTACAGAGATTTTGGATGGCCTGGAGGCGGCAGTGTGGGCCGGAATAAGGGTTAAGGTTAACTGTGTCATGCAAAAAGGGGTCACAGAGGAGCAGTGGCCATACTTGATTGGATTGGCGAAAGAGCACAAGGTGGATGTTCGTTTTATTGAAATTATGCCCATTGGATACGGGAGAGAATATATATCCCTGTCTGCACAGGAATTGTTTTCACTGATTGCCAAAAGAAACCCCAATATCTTATCTGACAAAACGGTACATGGAAATGGACCGGCGGTATATTACCGCATACCGGGTTTTCTGGGCTCAATAGGATTTATCTGTGCTATGCACGGGAAATTTTGCAGCAGATGCAATCGAATCAGAATGACAGCACAGGGGGATGTGAAGCCTTGTCTTTGTTATGAAGAAAGTATTTCTTTAAAACCTGTTCTGCGCTCTGGCGCAGATGACCGGGAGAAATTCCGGCAACTGCGGGGTGCCTTGTATCAGGCTGTTATGAAGAAACCGGATCAGCATTGCTTTGAACAACTTCAGAAGATTACTGAAACCCATAAGATGATTCAAATAGGAGGATAAATCTGTAACCCTGTTCTATGGTATTTCTGATGTGACGGGAATACATAGGACAGGGTTTTGGGGATTATGGGGATAGTGCTACCGCATGACATATCCAAGAGTCGCGGACAGCCTCCTTACAGCAGCGATAAGCGTTTCACTTATTGCATGCTCCTCCTCCTCGGTGAGCGTAGTGCCGCTGATACTGATTGCACCCAACGGCGTATTGGTATAATTCATTACAAGAGCGCCCACACAGAAGATGTTATATTCATTTTCTTCCCTATCCAGCGCATAATGCCGCTGTTTCACTTCACTGATATCCTGAAGTAAAGCGTGGACATCCGTAATGGTGTGTTCTGTGAGACGCTTTACATTAAATTTTTCCCATTTCTCAATAATCTCATGGTTTGAATATGTGGACAAAATCGCCTTGCCGGCACTTGTGCAGTACAGAGGAGAACGCCGTCCAACGTTTGTATAGACGGAGAAGGAAGGTGCAGTCTGTCCAATGCTCTGTACACATAAAAGCTGATTGTTATCCTCAACAGAGAATTGTGCAACCCGCCCTGTCTCTCGGCTCAAATCGGCAAGTGTGGAGTTGATCAGTGAAATCTGATCCAGATTCTGTACGGCGTTGATACCCACTTCATATGCCTTTAATGTGAGACTGTATTCATTGTTCGGTCTCTTCTCAATATAACCATTTTCCACCAGCGTATATACTAAACGTGACAGGGAAGCCTTGCTGATGTTCATCTTTTCATGTAATTCAGCTAATGTCATATTGCCTGAACGGGATATTGTTTCGAGAATTTGGAAAGCACGGTCTATAGCCTGAATCGTTTCCATTTTCTGTATTGCCTTGCTCAAAGTATATCCTCCTTATCCTGATTTCTGAAATTAATAATTTATTTCATTATACATTTATATGAATGAGTGTGCAAGAGAGATTTTGAACATTAACTTAATATAATGATTTATTGCGCAGAAAACAGAATATTAATTTATAAAAATGAAATAAATTATGAGTAGTACAATGTGCATAAAAGCAGATAAAAAACATTATGCATAATTTTATAATATTATATTTGTAAAATGAATTATAATATAGTAAAATGAAATAAATAATAAAAATAGAAACTTAAAATAAAATTATGAAATAAAGGAGAAGGAAAATGGAAGAAATGAGAAGAGTATCGCTGTCCATGTTCAGCGATAAGGATCTGCAGAGAGTTCACGATTACTCTATGAAGCTTCTGGCAGAGAACGGTGTCAATATCACCAGTGACAGAGCACTTGAACTTTTTAAGAAACATGGTTTCCGTGTAGACGGCACACAGGTTTACATGACAGAGTCGCAGGTCAGGGATGCGCTGGAGAAAGCTCCTTCGCAGTTTGTGATGCATGGACTTGATTCCAAGAAGAGCATTAACCTGGGCGGAGGCGATTATGGCGTACCGGGTCCCATCGGACCGGTGAATGTAACCGATCTGGACAATGGCATCCGCCGCGGTACGCTTCAGGACGTGATAAATCTGGTCAAGATCTACCAGAGCAGCAAAGTCATGACCATGAACTCCAATAATGGTGTAGAGGCCAACGATGTGGACCCGGTCAACCGCCATCTTGAGATCATGCGTGCTCTTTTGAACCATACGGATAAACCCTTCTATACCAAGCTGTTTTCTTATGAAGAAATGCATCAGGCTATTGATATGGTAGAGATCGCTGCAGGTGAGAAGTTAGAGCCGGGTGGAAAAGTATATCTGGCACCGGGGTCTGCGCCTTCTATGAGTCCGATGTCCTACAGCCGTGAGGTGGCTGACAATATCATTGCGCTGGCTGAGCGCGGACAGGCTGTTACCATGGGAACTGCCACAAGTACAGGGGTGACCGGTCCTATCCGTATCTTTGGCACGATCACTATGCAGAATGCGGAGATCCTGGCAGGCATTGTTCTGACACAGCTTGTGAATCCAGGCAATCCTGTAGGCTACGGAGTGGGTGCCTGCCCCGGCAATATGAAGGGTGCGACCTACTGCTGCGGTTCTCCGGGACGTGTGATGCTTCAAATCGGTTCCATGGAGATGGGCAAAAGGTTCTATAACCTGCCGTCCAGAACGATACCCTACAGCACAGATGCCCTGAACTGTGATATCCAGTGCGGTATTGAATCTTATGAAGGTACCATGGCGAATATCCTTTCTGGTGCAGATTACCAGTTATCTGAGATTGGAACCCTTGACAGCCTTATGACTACTTCCTATGAAAAAACCATTATCGATGAGGAGATTACCAGCCGTCTGCTCTATATCAGAAACGTTATCGACGTATCGGAGGAGGCTGCTTCCTTAGAGTCCATCATGGAAGAGGGCAGCGGCGGACAGTTCATTACCAGTGACGATACCCTTGATTATATGTATAGCGCATGGTACCCGGATTATACGGACTGGGACAGTAATTATAAGAAGAGGCCAATGGAGGATTATACCTATGTACTCCGCCGTGCCAATGAGGAATGGAAGCGCCGTCTGGAAGAGGCACCGGAAACTTTACTTGATAAGAGTACAGCCGAAGAAATCGATGCATATGTAGCAAAGCACAGCAGATAACAGGGCATGACATTTTAAGAGAGCTGTGCGTGTTCTTTCGGCCAGAGCAATTTTCAAATACGCTCTGCTATGCAGCAGGAGATACAGATTACATGAAACTGAGATATGGGCAGGGGTCCTGAACTGAAGGATATATGGTACAGGAACCTGTCCATATTATGCAAATGGAGTCGGAAATCAAATATTAAAAAAATAAATGAAATATACCGAAAGGAGATTGAATCATGGCAAAAGCAAAAGCAACTGCGGACACCAGCTTATGCAAGGGCTGCCGCCTGTGTGTAGGGGTATGTCCGGTGAAAGCCATTGAGCCTCTCACTGAGATCAACAAAAAAGGATACGAGATCATCAGAATCGATGAAGAAACCTGTATCGGATGCGGACAGTGCTATAAGATCTGTCCCGATTATGTATTTACCATTGAGTAGAAGGAGGCAGAGAAGATGAGTAAAGGATTTCAATTAATGAAAGGCAATGAGGCGATCGCTGAGGCTGCTCTCCGTGCAGGGTGCCGCTTCTATGCAGGTTACCCTATCACGCCCCAGAGTGAGATACTGGAATACATGTCAGCCAACATGGCGGACCGCGGGGGCGTCTTCATCCAGGGGGAAAGCGAGATCGCAAGTATGAGTATGCTGTGGGGAGCTGCAGCATGCGGTGAGCGTGTAATGACAAGCTCTTCCGGTCCGGGGTATGATCTGAAGCAGGAAGGGATCTCCTATCTTTCCTCCTACAATCTTCCGGCGGTCATCATAGATGTCATGCGCTACGGTGTAGGCGACGGTGAGATCACAGAGGGTCAGGATTCCTACTGGCGGGCGACCGGGGGCGGCGGCCACGGAGATTCCAGGCAGCTTGTCCTCACACCGGGTTCCGTGCAGGAATGCGCAGAGCTTACATACGAAGCTTTTGACCTGGCTGAAAAATACCGCACTGTGGTGATCATCTTAAGCGATGGCGGAATCAGCCAGATGATAGAAAAGGTAGTCCTTCCCGAACCGAAGGAACATGACAGAAGTAAATTTGACTGGGCGATCAAGGGTGAGAAGAAAAAAGATGAACCGAAAGTAAAGGTCACCAATCTGGATCGTTCCATGGATTACAGTGCATACGATGCGATGGTACGGAAAAAATTCTCCGATATGTATCACAATGAGCAGCGCTGGGAGAATTTCATGACAGAGGATGCCGAGCTTATCCTTGTTGCCTATGGAATCTCTTCGAGAATATGCAAGTCAGCAGTGAGAAGAGCCAGAGAAGCAGGCATGAAACTGGGCCTTATCCGTCCCATCACGGCATGGCCTTATCCGAAAAAAGCCTTTGAAAATCTCCCGGAGGGATTAAAAGGGCTGGTAACTGTTGAGATGAGCCTCTCCTCCCAGATGGGACTGGATATCCGTCTGGCCACAGAGTATAAGGTTCCCCTCTACGGTTATCTGACATCAAAATATGTTCCCACAACTCAGGGAATCGTAGACTTCTGCAAAGGGGTACTGGCAGGAGATGTTAAGGAACTGGAGGTATATTGATATGGCAGCTAAAATGACAAAACCGGAAATGATCAACCAGCAGGTGGGATGGTGTCCCGGCTGCGGCCATGGTATCATACAGCGCCTGATCGCAGAGTGCTGCGAGGAACTGGGGCTTTGTGAAAAGACCATCCAGGTCGTGGATATTGCCTGTGCTTACTGGTCTATTGACACTCTGAACTGTGACGGCATCGCAGGTCCTCACGGGCGCTGCGCGGCAGTGGCCACAGCAATCAAAAAGGTTTATCCGGATTCCAATGTCTACGTCCATGCAGGGGATGGGTGCTCTTATGTGATCGGCCTTTCCGAGACCTGCTACGCGGCCCAGAGGAATGTTCCAATAACTATGATCGTGGTAAATAACGGAATATTCGGCATGACCGGCGGTCAGATGTGCCCGGCGACCACTCTGGTGGGAGACAAGACAGTCAGCAGTAAAAAAGGAAGAGATGACAAGGTGGCAGGAGAGCCGTTCGATATGCTGAACATCCTTCAGAATTATAAAATCGCATATGCGGCTAGAGGTTCCCTGTGTGATCCTAAACACATTGATCAGACGAAGAAGATGTTAAAGAAAGGCTTTGAGAACCAGAGGGACAAGAAAGGATTTTCCATTATAGAGATCCTTTCCCCATGTCCGACTAACTGGAAATTATCGCCGGCAGATGCCATGAAGAAGATGAAAGAGGAAAATGAAAAGGTATTCCCGGTGAAAGTATATGTAGATAATGGGGGTGACGAATAATGGCTGATATTATGTTTGCAGGTATCGGTGGTCAGGGCGTATTGACAGCCGGAAAGATCCTGATCGAGATCGCGGCAGAGCACGGCAAAAATGTGAGCTGGACCAGCGAGTATTCTGCGGAGATGCGCGGAGGCATTGCCCTCTGCCGTGTGGTGGTATCCGATGAGGAGATAGGAAGTCCTTACCCGGATTACCTGGATGTGCTGTGCTGCATGAATGAGGACGCGTATGACAAATATGTGTCTGATATGCGGGAAGGAGGCTGCGTGATCATCAACCGCTCCGTATTCGGAGAAAAGCAGTTCCCGAAAAATGTGAAGGTATACGGTGTGGATGCTATGGAAATTGCCTCAGAACTGGAGAACCAGAGAGGCCTGAACCTGGTAGTCCTGGGGGCTATGATCAGGGCTACCGGCATGATGGATGTAAATGAGTTTGCAGATACACTGGAAGCTTATTTCAATAAAAAAGGCAAAGCAAGTGACAAAAACGTGCAGTGCTTTATGATGGGATATGAAAAAGCGGAGAAGATGCAGTGAGGGCTGATATATGGATTTGAGAAAATTATTGAAACCAAGGACAGTTGCCATCGTAGGTGCCAGTGAAAAAGCGGGATTCGGCGGTGATACCACCCGCAATTACCTCAAATTCTCCGGGAATCTGGATCATCTGTATCTGGTGAATCCGGGAAGAGAGGAGATCTTCGGCCACAAGGCATACCACTCCCTGTCAGAGATAGAGGGAGATGTAGATCTGGTCATTCTGTGTACCCCCCAGAAGACCATACTTTCCTTATTACGGGAAGCGGCAGGGAAGAACTGCGGAGGAGCCGTGGTCTTTGCCAGCGGATACAGTGAGACGGGAGCAGAGGGGAAAGAGCTTCAAAGAGAGCTGGTCCGGGAAGCCGACCGCCTGGGAATCGCGGTCATGGGGCCGAACTGTGCGGGGTTTGCCAATTTCATTGACGGTATCTTTGCGTTTGCCTTTCTGGTGGAGGAACGGGACCGTTCCGGCAATATCGGTATGATTTCCCAGAGCGGACAGATCGTGCTTGGAGGGCTGGACAGTCCGAATATGGGATTCTCCCATGTGATCTCCTCCGGCAACTCCTGTAATGTGAAGGTGGAAGATTATCTGGACTTTCTGGTGGAGGATGAGGATACAAAAGTCGTGGCTGCATACATAGAGGGCGTGTCAAAACCGGAGAAGCTGGTGGAGACATTCCGCAAAGCGGCAATAAAGAAAAAACCGGTTGTGGTATTGAAGACAGGCCGTTCCGGCAAAGCGCAGGAGCTGGCAAAATCCCACACAGGCTCCCTTTCCGGGGCAGATAAAGTCTTGAGAGCTGTATTTAAGCGGTACGGTGTCATAGAGGCCAGGGATCTGGAAGAATTATGCGGTCTGGCTGCTGCATTTTCCTGGCTGGAAGAGCTTCCTAAGGGGGAGAGATGCGTATTCATGAATGTTTCCGGCGGCGAGGCCGGGGTCATGGCAGACCTGACAGACGAGTTCGGAATCCGCCTGGCGGAATATCATCCGGAGACGAAAGCATATCTTCAGACTCTTGTTCCGGATTATGGTTCCGTAAATAATCCTTTTGATATGACAGCAGGAATCGGATACAACACCCCGGTCATGGTTCGGGCCATGGAGGCCATCTCAAAAGACGATCATGTGGATGCCATCTGTATTGCCTATACCATCACGCCGGAGATCTGGGATGATACCATCTCCCATATGGTGGAGGCGGTATCCATTGCCAGAGAGAATCCGGATATGAAACCGGTATTCTGGATTCCGTTCATTGAGCACACAAGGCATCAGGCGAGTGCGGATATCCTGCAAAAAGCAGGCGTGCCTCTGCTCCCATCAGGGCGCTACGGATGCCGAATCTTAAAGCAGGTGCTGGATTTTGCCAATTTTGAATACCAGGATACAGAAGCGGCGGTTCCCGAAAGAACACATGGGTCTTCCCAAGGACTCAGCGAGTACGAGAGCCTGAATTACCTGAAAGCACACGGCGTTACGATTCCGCCCCAGGCCGTGGCTGCCACAGCAGATGAGGCGGTAAAGGCAGCCGGGAATCTGGGATATCCCCTGTCCGTGAAGATACATTCTGCTGATATTCAGCATAAGTCTGATGTGGGCGGTGTGAAATTAAATATCAGGGATGAGGCAGAGCTTCGCCTGGCATTTGAGACGGTGATGGATAACTGCAGGAAAAACGCGCCGGATGCGAAGCTGGAAGGTGTACTGCTAAAACCCATGCTCAAAGCAGGAGTGGAGATGATCATCGGTGTGAACAACGATAAGGATTTTGGCCCTATGATCATGGTGGGAATGGGCGGTGTGTTCGTGGAGCTGTTCAAGGACGTGCAGCTCGCACCGGCGCCGCTTACCAGGGAGCAGGCGAAAAAGATGCTGGAGAGCCTGAACTCTTATCCGCTGCTGAATGGCTACCGCGGTAATCCGGTATGTGATAAGGAAGCGCTGGCGGATATGCTGGTGAGCATCAGCGAGATGGCTGCTAAGGGAAAGGACAGCATAAAAGAACTGGATATAAACCCGGTGTTTGTGACGGAAGAGGGCGTAGCCATTGCAGACGCACTGCTTGTACAGTATATAGATTGATAAAAAATAAGCGGAGGAAAGAATATGGAACTGAAAGAATTAGTGAGCACGGAAGCATCCCCGGCACTGGGGCCTTACTGTCACGGAAGAAAATACGGCAATATGATCATTACCTCAGGCCAGATTCCTCTTACAAAAGACGGGGAATATGTATATGAGATCAAAGCGGCCACAACGCTGGTGCTGAACAACCTGCTCAGCATTGTAGAAGCGGGCGGCGGATGCAGGGAAAGTGTGGCCCGTGTTGACGTGTACATCAACAGTCTGGACGATTTTGCTGCCATCAATGAGGCCTATGCGGAGTTTTTCGGCAGCCACAGACCCACCAGAGTGTGCGTACAGGTGGAGGCGCTCCCGGAAAATGTCCCTCTGGAAGCATCCATGATCGCTTTTGCTGAGGAATAGATCTGTATACACATTCCAGAGAACATAAAGGAGATTGATAATGAATAGAATCGCATTAAAGGGCGGCCTGCTCATTGACGGCACAGGGGCCGCGGCAGTAAAGGACAGCCTGGTGCTGGTGGACAACGGTAAGATCACATATGCCGGCCCGGGAAAAGCGGTACCTAAGGGATATCATATAACAGATATTTCCGGTAAGACAGTGATGCCGGGATTGATCGATGCACATCTGCATTTTTCCGGCAATCTCACAGACAATGACAGTGACTGGGTGCTGGAGGACAATATCCAGAAAGCGGTGGTGGCTGTACAGCAGTCACATGAGTGCCTGGAAACAGGTCTGACGACCGTGGGGGAAATCTCAAGATTCGGCATCCATATCCGGAATATGATAGAGGCGGGTGTCATGAAGGGGCCGAGAGTAGTGGCCTCAGGCCTTGGGTTCTGCGCCACATGCAGCCACGGGGATTCTCATAAGGTATCTATAGAGATGAACAGAGAATCTCATCCGTGGGCAGAGTGTGTGGACGGGCCTTGGGATCTTCGCAAAGCCGTGCGTCGGCGTCTCAGGGAAAACCCGGATGCTATAAAAATCTGGGCTACGGGAGGCGGTATCTGGCGCTGGGAGACGGCTATGGACCAGCATTATACCATGGAGGAAGTGCAGGCAGTTGTGGATGAGTGTAATATGCGTCACATTCCTGTCTGGTCCCATTGTTTTGGAAGCGCGTACAATTCTGCTAAGGCAGGAGTTCATTTGATTATACATGGACAGTCACTGGATGACGAGACACTGGATATTATGGCGGAAAAAAATATTGCTTTTTGTCCAACCATCAACTTTATGCCGGCATGGTTTGATACATTCCCTCCAAAATACGATCCAAAGCTCCACGACAAATATCCGGGAAATTCAGTGAAAGAGAAAGAATTAAACCGTATTTATGATAATTTGAGAAAAGCCAGCGCCAAGGGTATTATTCTCACAATCGGTTCGGATTCTTTTAACTCTCAGATGACGCCTTATGGAGAGACGACTGTCGGGGAATTGTACGCATTCGTAGAGAAAGCGGGAATCAGCCAGATGGATGCCATTGTGGCCGCTACCATCAACGGTGCAAGAGCCCTTCGTGTGGGAGATATTACAGGCTCTCTGGAGGAGGGCAAAAGCGCTGACCTGCTGGTTATAGACGGCAATCCCCTGGAAGATATCAGGACCATAGCGGCAGAGCATATGGATGTGATCATGAAAGAAGGAGATTTTGTAAAAAACCGCCTGGAAAAGTAAATATAGAATAGAAGCAGACCGGCAGGGAATGTATCATTCCGCTGCCGGTTTTTTGTCACTGCGTTTCCCTGAAAAGAACATAATTTTACCATATAAAATACAAATTCTCCCCCATATTTTCCAAAGCCGTTTTTTGTTACAATAAACCCATCAAGAAAAGAGGTAACAAACCGCGGAAACTGTTACAAGATGATGGAGGATAAGAAAAAATGGAGAATTTTGTTGCATCACCGGAGCGGCTGATTATCGGCGCCCTTCTGGGATTTGCCGTGCTGCTGTTCATGATCATTAAGCTGAAGGTACAGCCGTTCCTGTCAATTATGCTGTCTGCCCTGATTATCGGCCTGGCAGTAGGTATGCCTTTTACCATGATTACAGATACTTTATCTGAGGGTGTGGGAACCACGCTTCAGACCATAGCCGTATTGATCGGACTGGGTTCCATGTTCGGAGCGATCCTGCAGGTATCCGGCGGTGTGGAGGTAATCGCCCAGACACTGCTTGATAAGTTCGGAGAGAAAAAGGCTGCCTGGGCTTTGGGCGTCACGGGCCTTATTGTGGGAATGCCGGTATTTTTTGAGTCAGGCCTTCTGATTCTCATTCCCATTGCGTTTGGAATTGCGAAGAAAACCAACCGTTCCATTTTCCACTATGCCATTCCCCTGCTGGCCGGACTTGCCATCGGGCATGCCTTTATCCCGCCAACACCGGGTCCTGTGCTGGTGGCAGAGATGCTGAATGTGGAATTGAGCTATGTGATCATCCTGGGCATCATCATCGGGATTCCGGCCATGATCCTGGCCGGCCCTGTGTTCGGTAAATTCGCAGGGGACCGATATAACTTTCCGGTTCCGTCCTCCTTTGAGCAGAATGAGAAGAAGATGGTGGAGGGAAAACTTCCGTCCTTCGGCACCGTGGTGGCCATTATACTGCTTCCGCTGTTTCTGATCATTCTGAATACCCTGTCATCCGTGATTCCGTTTATGAAGCCGCTGAATCCGGTACTGACCTTTTTGGGAACCCCTGTGATCGCCCTTCTGCTGTCCACGATCACGGCCATGGTGCTGCTGGGAATGCGCCACGGCTACACCAGGGAGGAGCTGACAAAGATCATGACAGAATCCCTGTCATCCGCCGGAAATATCATTCTGCTGATCGCAGGCGGCGGTATGCTGCGCTTCATTCTCCAGAATTCCGGTATCGGTGAAGCCTTCGGAAATTTCGTGGGAGGCCTTCCCCTGCCGCTGGTACTTGTGGCATTTTTGATCGCCGCTGTGGTGAGGATCTCCGTTGGTTCTGCCACGGTATCCATGACAATGGCTGCCGGGATCATGGCATCCATGCCGGCCATTGCGGATCTGTCACAGATTCAGCTCGCCACCATCACCATTGCCGTGGCAGCAGGCGCTACTGCCTTCAGCCATGTAAATGACTCCGGCTTCTGGCTCTCCAAATCCCTCTTTGAGGTGGATGAGAAGACAAATCTGAAGACCTGGACCGTGATGGAAACGATCATAGGCATCGTCGGTGTCATAGGCGCCACGATCATCTGGTTTATTGTACAGTAAGGTTAAAAAAATAAGAGAGGTAAAAAATTATGAAGTTATCATTTCGTTGGTATGGAAAAGAGGATAAGGTTACATTGGAAAATATCCGTCAGATTCCGGGCATGCACTCTATTGTGACTGCAGTCTATGATGTCCCTGTGGGAGAGGTCTGGAGCCGGGAGAGCATAGCGGAGCTTAAAAAGCAGACAGAGGAGGCCGGCCTTCACTTTGAAGTCATTGAGAGCGTTCCCGTACATGAGGATATCAAGCTGGGCAAGCCGGCAAGAGACCGCTATATTGCCAACTACTGTGAAAATATCAAAAGACTTGCAGAGGCAGGCATCAAATGTATCTGCTATAACTTTATGCCCGTCTTTGACTGGACCAGGACACAGCTTGACCATGTGCTGCCGGACGGCTCTACCTCCCTTGTATACTACCAGGAGCAGGTAGACCAGGTAAATCCTCTTGCCAGTGACAGCGACCTGACACTTCCGGGCTGGGATGCCAGCTATACCAGGGAAGAACTGAAACAGGTGGTGGCTGAGTACAACAGCATGTCCGAGGAGAATCTGTGGGATAATCTGAAATACTTCCTGGAAGCAGTGATCCCCACAGCCGCATCCTGCGGTGTAAATATGGCGATCCATGAGGATGATCCCTGTTGGAGCATTTTCGGCCTTCCGAGAATCATCACCTGTGAGGAGAATCTGGACAGGTTCCTGAAATTAGTGGACGACCCGCACAATGGCATCACTCTCTGTACCGGTTCCCTGGGCTGCAGTGCAAAAAATGATGTGGTCAAAATGGCCGGAAAATACGCAGCCATGGGAAGGATCCACTTTGTCCATGCCAGAAATGTGGCCGTCCTGGAGGACAACAGAGGATTTGAGGAGAGGGCACATCTGTCAGCATGCGGAAGCCTGGACATGTTTGCCATCCTGAAGGCCCTTCATGACAATGGATTTGACGGCTACATCCGTCCGGATCACGGCCGCATGATCTGGGGAGAGACAGGCAGAGCGGGATACGGCCTGTACGACAGGGCACTGGGAGCCACATACTTAAACGGTATCTGGGAAGCCCTGGATAAAATAAACAGATAGAGAATACAGACCGGCATATGGGGAACAGAATGATTTCTCATGGGCCGGTCTGTTTTCCTGTTCCCAAAACCTGTGGTATGATAAAATAGAAAATGGAAACGGAGGGAGCAATATGAGAAAAATACGATTTCTGTCTGCTGTCCTCCTGCTGGCATTGGCCCTTACAACAAGCGGATGCGGCAGCAGGGATACAGAACGGGAAGAACCTTCAGAGACAAACACCATGCAGACAGATGACCGGAAAGTGGCATTTGTACAGAAAAGCATGAACACATATTTTCATCGTCTGTTAGACGCCTCTCTCAGAAATGATACCCAGGAAGCGGGATGGGAATTCCGGGAGGCAGTGGCGGATTACGACCAGACACGGCAGAATCAGCAGATGCTGAACTTCTGCGCCGGTAACCCGGATGTGATCGTGGCGGCGTCCATCGACAAGGACGGCATCAACTCTGCTATTGAGCAGATAAATGAAAAAGGCGTTCCCGTTGTTCTGGTAGATACCGAATCTACAGGCGGACAGGTCAGTCTTACCATAAATTTTGACAACTATAAAGCCGGAAAAATGGCGGCACAGGAGATCGTCAGGCTTCTCACAGAGAAATACGGGGAGCCAAAAGGCATTGTCTGCCATGGCTACGGCAGTGAGGAGAGCAGCGCCTGGAAAGCCAGAAAACAGGGATTCGAGGAGGAAATCGGAAAATACGAAGAAATCCGGTGTATCTCCGCTGATCTGAAAGGCGACCCGGAGGAGGCCAGGTCATGGCTTGCAGATGTTCTGGCGGATGGCACGCAGATAGACGCAGTCCACTGTTCCAGTGACCATCCGGCAAGAGGTCTTGTGCAGGCTCTTAAGGAGGCGGGAATGTGGAAAAAGACAGGGGAGGCGGGACATATTATCTTTGTCACCATTGACGGGGACCCATTTGCCGGAAAACAGATCCGCGGAGGGTATTACGACGGCAGTGTAGTGCAGGATGCCCTGGCGTACGGGGATGTGCTGGTGCAGATGCTGGATGGTTACATTTTTTCCGGAAAAGAGGTGCCTGTGGGGGAATATACCCTGGCGGATACCTGGTTCGGTACCTATGAAGTGCAGGAGGATGAGCGTGGAAGACACGCGGTCATACCTCCGTATTATATGGACCGGGACAACGTGGAAGACGGGCGGCACTGGTATAAAAAAGCAGAGGAGCAGTGGGGCTATGCATACAATGATTCGCCGGATACGGAAACTGAAAATTGAAAAACGCCTGAGGACCTTCTTCTTCCTGGCATCCATTGTACCTGTCCTGATCCTGGGAATCTGCAGTGCTGTACGTTCCTATGAGGAAATGAAGGGTATGGCTGTGGAATATTCTGCCGCCATGGCAGACATTTCTTCCGGAAACATGGAGCAGCATTTCTCAAAATACATCAGCCAGATAGAGGCCGTGGAGGAGAACGAGACGCTTCTGCGGCAGCTCTCAGTCTACAGCAGCGCGGACTGGGATGAGAAAAAGAAGACGGAGAACGAAATGCGCCTTCTGATAAACAGCATTTTCGGGCAGAACCAGGAGGTAGATACTGTGGAGATCAGCAGTGCCGACGGGGCGAAGTTTTATTATCCATCGCCGGTCACGCAAAAGGAATCCCCCCTGCTTGCCAGGACAAAAGCCTCGGAGGGGCCGCTGTGGAGCTTTATCCCGAAAGAAATCGGTACAGACCGGGAGAATTATATTGTGATCTCCAAGACAATGGAACCCTACGGTAATATTGTCTTGGCCCTGAAAAAGGATTATGCGGAGACGCTGTGCCAAAACGCAGGGGCGGGAAAGCAGTGGAAAACAGCCATATTTGACGGAAGCGGCGTGCTGGTGGCAGGGGAGAATGCCTTTGACCGGATGTCCGGGGAGAAGGGGAACATCACTTCCACGGACCAGGGAAGGATGTTCACCTCCGGCCATGTGATCACAGCCATGCAGTGGAAAATCGTAAACGGAGTGCCCTATTCTTATCTGCTGGGTGGTGTCTATCAGCAGACTGCTGTTCTGGTGGTTTTGCTGGCAGCAGGACTTCTGGTGGTATTCTTTCTCTCGAGGATCATGACAGCCAGTATCACGGAACCTCTCGGAAGGCTGACGAGAGCTATGGAACGTGACGGGTGGAGTGAACTTCTGACAGACGGAGGAAGGGATGAATACCATGAACTGATCCGGGGCTTCAACCGGATGAATGAGCGCCTGGGGCATATGGGAAATGAAGTGCTGCAGATGGAACTCAAAGAGAGCCGTCTGGAACGCATTAAAAAAGAGACGGAGCTTTCCGCTCTGCAGAAACAGATCAATCCCCATTTTCTCTACAATACCCTGGAGACAATCTATTGGAACGGGCAGTATGAGGGAGCGGAGGAAATCAGTGACGTGGTGATCGCGGTGGGGAATTATTTTCGCACCATTATCAGCAAAGGGCAGGAGTACACAACGGTAGGGCAGGAGGCTAAGAGCGTGGAGAACTATCTGTTTCTTCAGAACCTGCGCTTTGGGGACAGGATCAAAATCTCCTGGAAAATCCAGGAGGGAATAGAGGACTGTCAGGTAATGAAACTGATCCTTCAGCCGGTCATGGAGGACATGATCAATGAGGCTCTGGAAGAACGGGCAAAGGAAATTCAATTTTATGTGGAGGGAAAGCGGGAAGAGGACAGGATACGTTTTTTTATAGGCGGTGTGCCGCAGACCACTGCACAGCATTTTCAGGAAAAACAGGATTTGCCCGGCTGTGACAATGTGGATCAGCGCCTGAAGCTTTATTTCGGAGAGGCTTATGGGATAGCAATAGAAGAAAGCGGGATCAACATTCTGGTGCCCATAAAGGAGGGGGATGTATGACGGAAATATTGAGAAAACTATCCATAAAACGCAGGATGGTCCTCTTCTTTTGCCTCCTCTGCCTTTTCCCTATACTGCTTCTCCTCTGCTTTTCCGGGTGGAGCGGCCGGTATCAGGCGGAAAATGGTAAGCAGCGGTTTACGAACATGTATCTGGAACAGGGGCAGAACCAGTTAAATGCCTATCTGGAAGAGTATGAGCAGAAAGTCAGATATCTGACAGAAAACCCGGATCTGCTGGCTGATGTCTATCTGTATCATGAAAACAGCGGTTACCGGGAGGAAACCACTGCGTCCAGAATAGAGAGTATCCTGTACCATGCCTGCAGGGAGGAGGCATTCTTTGACTATGGGATTATTTTATCAGAGGACGGCAGTGTGTTCTTAAAAGGTCAGGATATGGAGGCGGAGGCTAGTTATTTTCAGAAGCTTATGGAATCCGAAGGGGAGAAAATAACTGCGAATAAGCCGGTTTTCCTTACAGGGGAAGACGGAAATGTGTATTTGGCAGGTCTCCTGAGACCCGGTCTGGAGCCGGAACAGATTACGTGTTATCTGATTCTTAGATGTAATATGGAGGCATTCCAGGAAATAGTCGCACTGCTGAAACGGACACAGGAGCAGAGATTCTGCCTGACGGGGGAAGAGGGACAAGTGTTATTTAGTGATGCGGAGGCTGCTGATGATGCAGAGGCTACAGATGAGGCAGAGGCTACAGATGAGGCAGAGGCTACAGATGAGGCAGAGGCTGCAAATGATGCGGAGGCTGCCGATGAGGCAGAGCTTTCGGATGAGACAAAGACCTCGGTGGATGCAGAGGCCCCGGAGGCGGTGAATACCATACTCCTGAGAAATGGCTGGAAACTTGCCATTTCCGGTGACACCATCTCTTCGAAAAATCCTTTTGGTATTCAAGGGCTGCTGGCCCTCATCCTTCTTCTTTTTTCAGCGGCCTGCATGTATCTGCTGGCAAAAAGCCTGACAATCCCTCTTGGGCAGATCATGGAAAAAATGTACCGCGCAGGTCTGAAAGGAGATACACAGGAAGTCACAGAAGAGAAAAGTACAGCAGCTCCGTCCGGCGATGAGCATCACATGCTGGAACAAAAACTGACAGAGATGATCGGAAAACAGCGGGAACTGCGCGATAAGATGTATATGAGCAGAATCGGTGAGGAGAAGATCCAGATGCGCATCAAAGAGCTGGAATTAAATGCTATGCAGCAGCAGATCAATCCTCATTTTCTTTTGAATGTGCTGGAAACCATTTACTGGATGGCTGAGGAAAAAGGATATGAACAGACAGAGGAGATGATCGCCGTCCTGGGTGATTATTTCAAACTCTGTGTCTCAACTGCCGGGGAGTTTGTGACCATCCGGGAGGAGATAGAAAACGCAAAAAGTTACCTGCAGATACTTGCCATATTATATGAAAAGAATTTTGAAGTCCAATGGGAGACAGACCCGGATATCCTGGACGCCAGGACCATCAAACTGATCCTCCAGCCTGTCATAGAGAACGCCTTTGAACACGGGATACGCAGTATGAAACAGGGCGGCCGCATCAGGATTACGGGCCGCCGCACGGAACACGGAGTAGAATTCTGGGTCGAGGACAACGGAAGAGGCATGACAGAAGAACGCCTGAAGGAAGTGACAGATTATATGAAGGACAGCAATTATGATCCGGCCAGAAGCGTTGGCACCAAGAACGTGAATCTGCGGATCCGTCTCTATTACGGGGAAGCATACGGTCTTTCCTATGAGTCAAAAGAAGGTATGGGGACTCGGGCTGTCATAAGGATTCCCTGGGAGACCGGGGCCCGTACACAGGGAGAAAATGTCATCAGAAGCTGATATGGGAGCAGAAAAGGAGGCTTGAAATCATGTATAAGATCATGTTGGTGGAAGATGAATCCATCATCCGCCGGGGAATCAAAAGAGGTGTCAAATGGGAGGAAAACGGATTTGAGATAGCAGCAGAGGCAGAAGACGGGGAGGAAGCGCTGAAGCTTTTGGAGGAGACCGGCGTGGATGTGATACTCACGGATGTAAAAATGCCGGGAATGAATGGCGTGGAGCTGTCCAAAAAGGTGAAAGAACAGTATCCGCAGATAGAAATCGTCATTCTGAGCGGCTTTGCCGAGTTTGAATATGCGAAGGCGGCTGTCTCCTTCGGGGCCTTTGAATATATGGTAAAACCTGTGAGAAAGCAGGAGATTGAAGCGGTCTTCGGCAGACTGAAAGAAAAGCTGGACCGGCGGTCCCGTGAGGAGGCAGAGGAACAGCGCCGCATGCTGGTATTAAACGAGGGCATGGAAAAGCTGAGAGAGACACTTCTTCTGGAACTTCTGGAGGGGGAGAGGAAAGCCTATACAAACCTGGAGGAAGAGATCATGCGTCTGGAGCTGGAGCTGTCCACCCGGAATGTACAGGCGGCTGTCATACGGACTGCAGTCTCTCAGGACGCTGAGACAGAAGAAATCAAACAGGCGTATCGGAAAATCTTACGGGAGTATGTCCCGGAAGGGGTTTCTGTGATACGCAGTGCACAGGAGATGGTGCTGGTCTTTTCTGATTTGGAGATGCAGAAAGAAAATCTGCTCGCTGTCAATCTGAAGAGGGCAGCAGAAAAGATGAAAGAGGAATGCTTCGGTGAGGCCAGACCTGAAGTGCGTGTTGGAATCGGAATGATATACCCCTCCATCACCCATCTGTACAAGTCCTATGCCCAGGCGAAAAAAGCCATAGATTCCAATTTCCATGAGGCAGGCCAGATTGTAAATCTCTTCCGGGACGGAATTGAATATGAGTTTGAAAAACAGTGGATTCAGGAATACCCCAGAGAGATAAGCAGTATCACGGAGCTGGTACTGGCAGGAAAAGAGGAAGAGGTAAGGTCTTCCATCGAAAAAATGTTCGCGGAGTTCGAGCACAAGAAAATGAATCCGGAGCTGATAAAAAACTATTGTTATGTCCTGGGAATCATGCTGAAAAATGCGGTCTACGGCATTCTGAAACCTGCACAGGAGCAGAGTTACCCGGACGGCTCTTTTGAGACAAGGGTGAAGAATGTCTTTTCCATGGAAGAATTAAAAGAGATCATGCAGCGGGCAGCCGGAGGCATGGTGCTCATGATGAAGGAAAACGGCGTGGAGGAACCGGCCAGGGACAGGCTTGTGATTGGCCAGGCAAAGGCTTATATAGCCGAGAACTACAGCAAAAAGATCTCCCTGGACGAAATATGCCAGAATCTGTATCTGTCAACGACCTATTTTTCTTTTATCTTCAAAAAGGAGACGGGACAGAATTATATGGAATATCTGACCGGTATCCGGATGGAAAAGGCAAAAGAACTGCTTGGTACCACCACAAAAAAGGTCTATGAAATTGCCGGGGATGTGGGATACAGTGATTATAAATATTTCACGGCACAGTTCAAGAAATATACAGGGATGTCTCCGAAGGATTACAGACTGAGTGACAGGGCGGGACGGTAACAACAGAGTATCATTAAAAAATCCAGGGCAATGCATTTGGCGGCATTGCTCTGGATTTTTACAGTATAGTGACGGCTGGCAGCTACAGATTCCCAATCAAAACAGTAACGGTAAACCGATCATCCGTATAAGCAATATCCAGATTCCCTGCATATTTATCCACCACATCACGGACATTCTGCACCCCAAATCCATGGGAACTCTTGTCTTTTTTCTCTGTTACAAAGCGGTCCTTTTTTACTGTGACGGGATTCGCCTTGGAATTAGAAATCTCATAGCTGAGGAATCCCTTATCATACCTCGCCTTCAGCGATATCTGCCGTTTGGAGATGTCCTGTATTTTTTCACATGCTTCGATGGCATTGTCAAGAGTATTGGAGAACAGGGAACAGAGACTTACATCATCGATTCCCAGCAGTCCGTCAATGGAAATATTGAAAAAGCAGTCTATCTTTTTATCCAGTGCGGCACTGTATTTACTGTTCAGCACAGCGTTAACAATACTGTTTTTACAGAAAATACGGTTATTCACTGTCAGCTCTCCTGAAAGCTCCCGAAAATATTTCGCAGCGCCTTCAAAATCTCGGTTCTGGATAAAAGAATAGATGACACTCAGATGATTCTTCATGTCATGGCGTATTTTCCTGACGGTTTTCTGGTTTTCCTCCAATTCCTCGTAATAAGACTGCTGGTACTTCAGGTTCTGTATTTCAAACTCGTTTCGGATGGTCTTTGCCACATAGGAAGTCAGATAGAGACATCCTATACTGGTCAGAATGCAGGCGATACAGGCGGGATATGTGGTATGGGCTCCCTCCTGGGGAGAGTTATAGATAAAAGTAATAAGACCAATCGCCGAAGCGAGGCAGATGATATCTATGACAAGCCACATACGTTCTGTCAGCTCCCTGGCCCTGGGGACCCATCTGCGGCAAAGCAGCCAGATCAGAAACCAGGCAGGGATACGAAGATAGGTGGTAAAAGAATGCAGAGCAGTCTGTGCCAATGGGGACATATCCCTATTGGCCAGCCAGATCTGGAAACCAATATTTTCAGTTATAAAATTAAGAGTCACCAGTATTGGATACAATACTATACAAACAGAAACACGCTCCAGTATTTTCCCTTTAAAGAATATCAGCAGATACAACAGAAAGAGGAAAAGAACCGAAATGGTTCCGGTCAGCTCCTCCGGATATATGATGGGTCCGGATAAGGTGGTCAGCATCAGAAAGGATGCCAGGATAAAAAGCTTCCTTTCACTTCGGAGTATGAGAAAACGGCGAATCAGAAGGTAAAGGAAAAATACATAGGCAATGGTACCTGTGAAATTGACGATGTATTCCAGCCAATAGATTAGTTGAGATGTCATTTTATCCTCCTAAGCTTGTATAAAATAATGGCAGCTTTACATGGACAGCCGCGGCTGCTCACAGTTCTGTATACTGCAGCATTAATCCAAGCGCAATCTTCATTCCTGTCGGAATGGAATCCAGGTCCACCCATTCTTCTCTGGTATGGGCATTTTTTCCGGCAATGGTTCCGATGGTGTTGGCTGAAATACCCAGGGAGAGAGGAATATTGGAGTCCGTGGAAGCGGCATTGTAGTCGATTTCTCCGGGACAGAACATTTGGATGATCTCAGCATTTTTTTCTGTGAAGGCTTTTAATGCCTCTGCGGAAATGTCTCCGTTTCCGGGACGTACGCCCATAAGCTCAGTTTCAATGGTAAATGCACCTTTCATGTCTTCAAGGATGTCGTCAAAGTTTTGCTGCATGATCTTCAGGCATTTTTGGCTGGTGGAGCGGAATTCATATAATACGGATGCCTCCTGCGCAATGGAATTGACAGTAGTGCCGCCCTGGATATAGCCCACATTATAGGTAGTCCTGGCTTCTGTGGGAACCTGCACATGATATAATTTTTCAACTAACCTGCACAGGATTTCAATGGCATTGGGAGTGCCGAAATCAGACCAGGAATGTCCGCCTGCTGTTTTTACGGTGATTTTGTACCGGTAAGAGCCTACAGCTTCACAGGTGCAGTTGGACAGGCTGCCGTCAAAGGAATAAAATGCCCGTATCTGACTGCCATAAGTGCGGAAGATCTCTTTACATCCGTCCAGATTACCCAGACCTTCTTCGCAGGCGTTGGCGACGATGAGGAATCCGGTATTCATTCGGTTTATTCTGCAGAAGAAATTTTGCTGCCATGAGAAGATTGACCAGATTGGCAGTGTCATCCCCGATTCCGGGTGCATACAGTCTTCTGCCTTCCTGTTTCATAGTCAGAGGTTCAAGGTCAGGAAAAACGATATCCATATGTGCCATAAATACAATAAGATCCGTATCTTTTTTTACACCAATTTTACACACCACATTTTTAGCAGCGTCAATCGTAACATCTTCGGCTCCCTGGGAGAGAAGCCAGTCCCGGCAGAATACGGCACGTTTGTCTTCCTGGTGACTGGGGGCCGGGATTTTTCCAAGCTCCATGAGAAGCGTTTCAGCTGTTTGTGTCTGGGAGGCGGTGTATTCTTCTATGATCATTTTTGTTTTTTTATTCATTTTTCTTGCTCCTTTTCTGCTTAGTTCAGCATATATTTTGCAAAGGCAATCGCCAGATCCTGTTTGCAGGAACGGCTCACCGGAAATTCTTCCCCAGCCATCTGGACGGAATTTCCCTGTATGGACTGTACATATTTCAGATTCACAAGGTAACGGTTATGGATCCGCACGAAATTTTCAGGCAGTTCTGTCTCCAGTTCGGAAAGCTTTCCGTAAAAGGTATGGGTCTCCTCTGCTGTGACAGCGTTTACGGACCGCCGGTCACTGAAGAAATATTTTATCCGGCTTAAGGGAAGGCGCAGGGTCTGTCCCCTGGATTCCACCATATAATATTTTTCAGAATCCCTGCCCAGGCGTTCCAGGGCGGTATGCAGGACAGAGATGATCTTCTCTTTCTGATATGGTTTCAATATGTAATTGAGGGCCTGTACCTCATATCCCTGGAATACAAAGTCAGGATAGGAGGTAACAAAAATAATCTCCGGTGCGGAAGTCCTTTTCCTTATCTCCCTCGCGGTTGCAACGCCGTCCAAATCCTTCATCTCTATATCCAGAAATATAATATCAAACACAGAGTCGTTAAGCGCACGGACAAGTGATTCTCCGCAGTCAAATTCCGCAATCTTAAATGTCTCCCCGCACAGTTCCAGCTCTGTTTCCAATACTTTTCTCAAATCATTCCGCAGTGTCCGCTCATCATCGCAGATTACCAGATTCAGCATAGGTCAGTAATCCTTTCAGTGTTAATGTATATTTAAGAATTATATTATAAGATTATAACTTATTCGGGGTGGAGGTTACAATAGTATTTTGGCAGATTAAGGGTGAAAGGATAGCAGAAATCCATGTTACGCCATATGTAGCATCTGAATAATGAGGAGAGAAAATATGCAGAGAAGAATTGCAATTTCAAATTTAATTGGTAGCATAAAACGAGCTGTGAAGTAAAAATTTACAGAGTTGGAAGTGTGAAATTATTTATTGAGAAGTTATTGTACAAAACAGTAAAATAAAAGTAATCTGAAAGAAAAACATACCCCCCACTTGTTTTTCCTCCAGATTACGACATTTTAACCTTTTATAATTTTTGACTTTTTTTCATCCGGCAGAGAATAATAACAGCAACCAATATCCCCAGAGCAATTTTATGTGAGAACAGAAACCCAATCACCCATATTAAGATGAATAATAAAAATAATAAAAGCACCAGAATCTTCATCTATTTTTTCTCCCCTCTGCGAAACGCAGGAATGTGTTTATGATTTCAATAAGAACATCAATTATCACAAAAAGTATGCAGACAGGCACCAGCAATAAACAGGAGAGCGCACAGCCAAGCCATATAATTCCGGATGAAACAGTTTTTCCAAAAGGATTTTTATTCCTCATTCTACTTTTAGTGACAGGCTGCCGGTAAAGTCATTGCCCTCCAAAACAATAAAATTATCCCCGGCGGTCATTGTAAAGTCATAAACATCATCAGCAGTTGCTTTTGTAATCATATAAACCTCCTTATCTCCGGAAATGATATGGCTGTCAGGACTGCCCAGCCAATATAAGGCTGCAGTACCGGATTGGATCTTTAGTGAGTAAGCTGCTTTCAGTGCAGTGCCGAACTCACGTTTCAGCAAAGTACCACCGAAGATATACTCCTTTCCATTAAACTGTGTATAGGATGCTTCATAACTTCCGGCATATTCATCAACGCCAAGTTTTCGTTCACCCTTCAAATCTTTGTCTTTCGTTATGGCATATTTGCTGGCAAAGCCCATCCATTCATTGATTTCAGCCTTCAAACCGTCTTTCAGTTCTCCCAGTTCACTTTTTATTCCTTCCTTATTATCTTCTAACTCATTCAGTAAGCCGCGGCCAATATCGGAACATCCGGTGAGACAGAACATAAACGTCACCACGAGCAGCAATGCAGGAATAAATCTGCGCTTTAACATAATTCCTCCTTACAGTTCATTTATAGTTTCCGTAACAACCATATTCCGCAGTCGTTTGGCGGGAGCATAGACAGCGGCGGCGGCAGAGACCAGAATAAACACAATGATCACGCCCAGTAAGACTACCGGGAATTCCCATGGAATCCCGAAGAAATGTGTGAGCAGTCTGACATGCAGGAAACCGCTGAGCAAAAGTCCGATCACACAACCGACGATCAGGCCGGAAACCGCATAGGTAAAAGTCTCGGCGGCAATCATCCCGGTGAGCTGGTTTCCGTCCATGCCGACAGCCCGCATGGCACCGTACTGTTTTATCCTGGCGGTCACACTCATGGAAATACTGTTGATAATATTAAACAGCGTAATCATGGCAACCACTGCCAGAAAACCATAACCAATGAAACGCGTGGCCAGATAGGTAGCCTTGATTTCCTGATTACTTTGTCGGTTATCTGTAAAAATCACATCGTCTTGTGTAAGATCACTGATCTTCTGCACGGTTTTCTCCGTGGCATCTTTATCGAGCTGTATACAGATCAGACTATAATTTTGTTCCCCCATCAGCCGGTCAAAGGTTTCCTGGGAACATATTACGCCCATTTCGCTTGGATATAAACCGTCTGATACGGCGCAGGTGATCTTCATCTCATTTTCGCCAATCCGGATGGTATCGCCCACTTTCATTGGATTGTCCTTATTGCGGATGATCATGACACAATTGCTGTCACCATAGATTGTGGAAATATCGCCCTGAACGACTCTGTCTTTTGAGCCATCCAGCAGATAGTCAGTATAGGAAACCAGATTAATATTCTCAATGCCCTCCCGTGAGGAGGTCACCGGAACCTTATTGATGTAGGAACTGCCGAATACATGTGAAACACCAGGTATCTGACTGATTTCATCACTGAGCTGCCGGTCAAGTACCAGAGAATTGGCATAACCGTTCAGACTGATATCCGGCTGCCAGGAACGAAAAGACGGAAGAAGCTGGCCTGCAAAATCGATTCCTACAAAAAAGCAGAGAAACAGAATGATACTGAGGGAAAAGGACGCTGTCATCATAAGCCAGTTTCTTTTGGAAGCTATGGCATGATGAACACCTAATGTCCACTCGATTTTGCCGAACCCTGATTTAACCGCATGTTTTACAGAGGGCTTTGTCTCCCCATTGCCTGAGACTGCTGCCATCGGGGAAACCTTGGCAGCGCGTTTTGCCGGGGAACGAGCCGCCAGAAGCACAGTTACCACACCAACCACCGCACCGCTTATGAGTCCGACAGGACTGAGTGCAAATACCGGCATCACGGAGAATTCACCGCCAATGCCATAGTGCAGTATCGCGCAAAGTACCCAACTGACTGCTGTGCCCAGAACCATGCCTACAGGCACGGCGGTTTTACACCAGCTCAGAGCCTCCAGCCGGACAAAACGAATGATCTGGCTGCGGCTTGCACCGATACAGCGCATCATACCAAAGAATTTTGTCCGCTGGGCCACATTGCTGTTCATACTGCTGGAAATCATCAATACCCCTGCTGACAACACCAGTACAAATAAAACAGCCGCTATCCCGTAGAAACTCATTATGGACGTATTCTTACTTTTTCCTGCAATCCCCATGACCGCCGTATTTTCAGAGATACTTTCCTTCGGAAGCTGATATTGTTCCTGTAAATCCGACATGGATTTTTCAGCCTTGCCGGCATCCTGATACTGGATATAACAGAATGGATTGTTTTTTATGCCATTTTGTTCCATGATTCCGGTAAAAGCATTCCGTGTCATGTATACGGCCACCAGATAGGTCTGTCCCTGATAATACTCTTTTTCATCAGAGCCAAAACCGGACACAATAAAGTCTGTATCACCGGCAGGGGTGCGTAAGGTTATGCTTTCGCCAATCTGTGCATGGAGAGCAATCTTTGCATTGCTGCTGAGGAGAATCTCGTTATCCTTCTGCGGAAAACTGCCTTCCTCAAGTCCATCTGTAAGCCGGGTCATATAGGTTTCATCGGTGCCGCACAGGACTGCTTTTTTTTCACCGATGTAATAAGGCAGTTCTGCGTCATCATTAAATTTCTCTGACCATCCCACGGCGGTAACATCAGGGCGCCTGATGATCTTATCTGCGGCTTCCTTTGGCGGATTTTCTAACTGAATATGCCAGCTGCCATGCTTTTTCTGCAAAAAGATACTTTCTGTCCGGATCATCATATCCGCTCCGCTGAAAATAGTTGTCACCAGCAGTACGGATATGATGATGCATAATATTGTCATCCGATTCTGCCGTTTATGCACTTTCGCTGAAATGGGAACAAGGTTCAGATAGCTTTTCATTCATGGCACCTCCCCAGATCGGTCAGTACACCATCCGTTACCTGTAATACACGGTCAGCCGTCTGTGCGATACTCCGATTGTGTGTGATCATGATAATGGTCTGCTCATATTTTTTCGATGCTTCTTTCAGGAGCGCGATTACTTCACTGCTGTTTTGAGAGTCCAGGTTTCCGGTAGGCTCATCCGCCAGGATGAGGGAGGGCCGGGTGATCAATGCACGCCCTATGGCCACTCGCTGCTGCTGGCCGCCGGATAGCTGACTGGGAAGGTGATGGCGGCGTTTTTCCAGATTGAGCACATGAAGAAGCTCCTCCAGATATTTTTTGTTGGGCTTCTGATAGTCAAGAAGCACAGGGAAAATGATATTTTGCTCCACTGTCAGTTCCGGAATCAGGTTAAACGCCTGGAAGATAAAGCCGATATTCCGGCGCCGGAAAACCGTAAGGTTATGCTCTTTCATGGAAAAAGTATCCTTACCGTCGATAATGACCTTGCCGGAGGTTGGGGTGTCCAGGGCGCCCAGCATGTTGAGAAGTGTACTTTTGCCGGAACCTGACTCACCGACCACTGCCACAAATTCACCTTTTGGTATGGAAAAGCTGACCTTTTTCAAAGCGTGTACGGCTGTTTCGCCGCTGCCATAAGTTTTTGAAATGGATTTGACTTCCAATAAGTCCATAATGAAACACCTCTTTCTTTCTTGATAAGGAAAGTCTACCATGTGAACCTTACTGGCAGATGACAATAAGCCTACAATTTTGTAGGAATTAAGAAACTGAGTGTAAATGTGGTACCTGCTCCCAGTTCACTGTCAACCTCAATGGTTCCGCTGTGTGCTTCCACAATAGCCTTTGCAAGAGACAGCCCAAGTCCGATACCCTGGGTATCTTTGGAGAAGCGGCTTCGGTAAAATCTTTTAAATATATAATGTAAATCCTCCGGGTGAATGCCGCTTCCGTTATCCTTCACTATGATCTGGACAACCGATGCGGACTGTTTCCATTCAACCGATATGGTATTTCCCTTTTCCGTATGGTCAAAAGCATTTTTTACTATATTACTGACTGCTTCCATCATCCAGGTATGGTCACACAATAATGTGACGGTGTCATCACCAAAAAGAGAGAAGTTCTTTTCTTCCTGTTCTGCACGGTAGGAAAAGTGGCTTTCAATCTTGCTCATCATCTCGGATATATTTTCTGCCTTTTTTTCCAGCACGATTGTACCGGAATCCAGTTTTGTGATCTTCAACAGGTTCTGTACAAGAGTTTCTATTCTGTCCAGCTCCTGTTCCGAAAAATCCACAAATTCTTTGATTGTGGGGTATTCCACTGCTTCTTCCTGTAATATCCCATTGTAGATATTAAGGGCAGCGAGCGGTGTTTTTAGCTGATGGGAAATATCGGATATTATGTTTTTTAAAAATTTCTTTGTTGCCTTCTCATTGTCAACATGAGCATTCAGGATGGCTGCCAGCGCATTGACCTCGTGGAATAACCGGTATAATTCGCCTTCGTCGTTACATTCAATACGCGCGTTTTCATTTCCGGACACATATTCTTTCATCTGTGTGACCGCATCTTCCATGATCTTATTTTGGTCATTGAAATACCAATACCCAACTGCCAGTATAAAGAAAACCATGCACAGAGATAGGGCCAGCACATATATAGCTGCATGTTTCACGTTCAAACAGATCAAGAGAACAGAAAGCAGGGAAAAGATTATGACAGACAGAACGGACAGGGAAAAAAATAATTTGATTTTTCTATTCACAAGTATTTTCACTTTGCACCTCCACGTTTTAATCCACAGTATTCCATTTGTATCCCATACGCCGGACGGTCACGATCTTCTTCGGCTGGCTGGGGTTATCTTCAATCTTTGTGCGGAGTCTGCGGATATAAACGGTAAGCGTGTTGCTGTCAATGTACTTTTCATCACAATCCCAGAGTTTACTTAAAATCTGTTCAGGCGAAAGGACAATGTCCGGGTTTTGCATAAACAAACACAAGAGTTTATATTCACTTGCCGTTACGTCAAGCAGTTCATTATCTTTATAGACTTCGCCCTTTAAGAGCTGAACTTTTATCCCGTTGGAATCAAGCTCGGCATCGGCCCGGTTAAAATTGTCACTCCTGCGGAGCAGGGCATTGATCCGGGACAGGAATACAGCTAGCTTGAAGGGCTTTGTGATGTAATCATCACCGCCGATATCAAGTCCCATGATGATATCCGTCTCCTCGTCAGCCGCGGTGAGAAAGATGATCGGCACCTTTGATGTTTTGCGGATATTTTTACATAAATCATAGCCGGAACCATCGGGGAGAGAGACATCTAAAATGACTAAGTCATATTTACCGTTTATCCACATTTTCTCCGCCTCAAGATATGTGCGGGCTATGTCTGTTTCGTATCCTTGTTTTTTGATGGCAAAAGACAGACCATTGATCAAACTCAAATCATCTTCTACAAAAAATATACGTTTCATTTATTTACACCGTCCTTTTTCACTTTTCCTTTATTGTTTGGTACTGTCTTAATCTTCTCACATATATGGGGAATCTGCAACTGTAGACAAAAACACCTGCACTATTGTCATAAATACCAAATCCAACCTTAAAAATTTTAATGTTCATAGAAAAATATTCTATGTTTTCTTTCTCTTACATCAGATATACTGTCAATATCAACAAAAACAAAGAACACGGAAAAAAGTGTCAAAGGAAAGGGAGAGAATAAGTATATGAAGAAAAAAATTGTTTTGATCACAATGGCGGTACTTTTTGGACTTTCAGCTACAGCATGCGGCTCTGGCGGTTCTTCGTCAGAAAAGACAGACACAACAAAAAAGACAGAAACAGAGGAACCGGCAGCCGAGACATCAGACGTGGCAAACAAAGACAAACCTTTAGTATGGTTTAACCGCCAGCCGTCCAACAGTTCTACCGGGGCACTTGATATGACAGCACTTTCATATAATGACAATACATATTATGTCGGATTCGATGCAAACCAGGGCGCTGAGCTTCAGGGCCAAATGGTAAAAGACTACATCGAGAAAAATATTGATAAAATCGACCGCAACGGTGACGGCGTGATCGGATACGTTCTGGCGATCGGTGATATCGGACATAATGATTCCATTGCTCGTACAAGAGGTGTTCGGAAAGCCCTTGGCACAGGAATCGACAAAGACGGCGATATCAACAGTGAACCGGTCGGAACAAATTCAGACGGATCAGCAGCAGCCGTACAGGATGGTTCCATAGAAGCAGGCGGCAAGACCTATACGATCCGTGAGCTGGCTTCCCAGGAGATGAAGAACTCCGCAGGTGCTACATGGGATGCGGCTACAGCAGGCAATGCAATCGGAACATGGGCATCCTCCTTTGGTGAGGAGATTGATGTTGTTGTTTCCAATAATGATGGTATGGGCATGTCCATGTTCAATGCATGGTCAAAGGACAACAAGGTTCCGACCTTCGGATACGATGCAAACAACGACGCGGTAGCAGCTATCGCGGAAGGATACGGCGGAACGATCAGCCAGCATGCAGATGTTCAGGCATACCTGACCCTTCGTGTTCTGCGCAACGCCCTTGACGGAGCAGACATTGACACCGGTATCGGCACAGCGGATGAAGCAGGCAATGTTCTGGGCGATGACGTATATGTATACAAAGAGGACGAACGTTCCTACTACGCACTGAATGTAGCAGTTACTGCTGACAACTACCAGGACTTCACAGATTCCACAAAGGTTTATGAGCCGGTTTCCACTCAGCTTGAGGAAAGTTCACATCCTACAAAGAAGGTATGGCTTGACATCTACAATGCATCCGATAACTTCTTAAGCTCAACATACCAGCCGCTTCTTCAGAACTATGATGGTCTTCTTAACCTGGATGTGGATTACATCGGCGGTGACGGACAGACAGAGTCCAATATCACAAACCGTCTCGGAAATCCAAGCCAGTACGATGCATTTGCCATCAACATGGTGAAGACAGACAATGCAGCTTCTTATACATCCTTGCTTAATCAGTAATATCCAATAACTGTTCAGTCAGGTCTGCGCATTTACTGCGCTGACCGTGCAAAAGAGTAGTTACAATATCCATTGAAATGCAGACTATTAGGGAGAAGAAATTCTCCCTAATAATTTACGAAAATAGAAAGCCTGCGAAGCATGTTTTCTATTGTTTATGACTATAAAAATCATACAGGAGTAAAAATATATGGAAGATAAGAAAGATGATATCGTCTTATCCATACGCGGTATGAGCAAGTCCTTTGGCCGAAACAGAGTGCTGGACCATATCAACCTGGATGTGAAGCGCGGAACGGTCATGGGGCTTATGGGTGAGAATGGTGCTGGTAAGTCCACAATGATGAAGTGTCTTTTCGGTACCTATCAGAAGGATGAGGGCAATATCTTCCTTGAAGGCAGGGAAGTGAGCTTTTCCGGACCGAAAGATGCTCTTGAGAACGGTATCGCAATGGTTCATCAGGAATTGAACCAGTGTCTGGAACGAAATGTGATCGATAACCTGTTCCTCGGACGTTATCCCACCAATTCCATGGGAGTGATCGACGAGGGCAGAATGAAAAAAGAAGCCTCAGAGCTTTTCAGAAAACTGGGCATGACCGTAAACCTCACACAGTCCATGCGTCATATGTCTGTATCACAGAGACAGATGTGTGAGATCGCAAAAGCAATTTCCTATAACTCAAAAGTGATCGTTCTCGATGAGCCTACATCCTCACTGACAGTACAGGAGGTGGATAAGCTCTTTGAGATGATGAGAATGTTAAAAGAGCAGGGAATCTCCCTGATCTATATCTCTCATAAAATGGATGAGATCTTTGAGATCTGTGATGAGATATCCGTACTCCGTGACGGTAATCTGGTCATGACAAAGAGTTCCAAAGACACAGATATGAATGAACTTATTGCAGCTATGGTTGGACGTTCTCTTGAAAACAGATTCCCGCCGGTTGACAATACGCCAAAGGATGTGATTCTGTCCATTCAGCATTTGTCCACAAAGTTTGAACCTCATTTACAGGATATTTCATTTGACGTAAGAGAAGGCGAGATTTTCGGGTTGTACGGCCTGGTTGGGGCAGGCAGGACAGAGCTTCTGGAAACCATCTTCGGTGTGCGCACCAGGGCGGCCGGGCGTGTTTATTTTAATAACCGTCTGATGAATTTCAGCAGCGCCAAGGAAGCCATGGAACATGGATTTGCCATGATAACAGAGGAGCGGAAAGCAAACGGCCTTTTTTTGAAAGGAGACCTTACGTTTAACACTACGATCGCCAACCTGGAACAGTATAAGTCGGGGGTGGCACTCTCCGATTCAAAAATGATCAAGGCAACGGCAAACGAGATCAAAATCATGCATACCAAGTGCATGGGCCCGGATGATATGATCTCAAGCCTCTCCGGCGGCAATCAGCAGAAGGTCATTTTCGGAAAATGGCTGGAGCGCGGTCCCCAGATTTTCATGATGGACGAGCCGACGAGAGGAATTGACGTGGGTGCGAAATACGAGATTTACGAGCTGATCATCAATATGGCAAAACAGGGAAAGACCGTCATTGTTGTCTCTTCTGAAATGCCCGAGATTCTGGGAATCACGAACCGCATTGGAGTCATGTCAAACGGACACCTTTCCGGAATCGTGAACACAAAAGAGACAGATCAGGAAGAACTTTTAAGACTCAGCGCAAAATACCTATAATGAGGGAGATGGAAGGATATGGCGAAAGGAAACAGTAAGATTCTTACGGCTGAACAGGAAATACAGCTGCGTCAGCCAATCGAGGATTATGTCGGCAAGATTCAGGCAAAGATCGACAGCTTCAGAGTGGATGGAATAGACAAAGTGATCTCTCTTCAGAATAAAATCGACAGTATAAAGAGAGACCGTAATTTTACAAAAGAAGAGAAAGATGCCGAGATTGCCAAAATCCGGACAGAGATGGAGAAGGCAAAGGCGGTCGAGGCAAAAAATAAAGATGAGGTTTCAAAACTGATCTCCGACGCGGAGGCATATCTCAAAACGCATTTTGACAGGGATTATTATCAGCCGGTCAAAGAAAGCTGTGAGCAGGAAAAAGCAGCCGTCCAGGAAAAACACCGCAGAAGGATTGCGGAACTGGAAAAAGAGCATCAGCAGATCATGTCAAAACTTACGGATCATCAGGAGATAAAGGATGAAAAGTATGTTTATAAGAACCGGCTGTTTGACGCCAAAATGCAGTTGGAAAAGGACCTTCAGCAGGTAAAAGACAGAAGACATATGGCATATAACTACAAATATCATCTGATTGATATGCTTCGGATGTCAAAATTCACCTTTGTGGAGTCAAGAGCGCAGAAATGGGAAAATTATAAATATACATTCAACCGCAGAGCCTTTCTTCTGCAGAACGGATTGTATATTGCCATCATTCTGATCTTTATCATGCTGTGTGCGATCACACCTATGGTAAAAAATGTACCTCTGCTTACCTATAACAATGTATTAAACATTCTTCAGCAGGCTTCCCCCAGGATGTTCCTGGCGCTGGGCGTTGCCGGACTGATCCTCCTTACCGGTACGGACCTGTCCATTGGCCGTATGGTTGGTATGGGTATGACAACCGCAACGATCATCATGCATCAGGGCATTAATACAGGCGCGGTTTTCGGACATGTGTTTGATTTTACAGGGATGCCTATTGGTGTGAGAGTGATCCTGGCTCTGTTGGTGTGTATCGTGTTATGTACCTTCTTCACAGCAATCGCAGGCTTTTTTACAGCCAGATTTAAAATGCATCCGTTTATATCGACCATGGCGAACATGCTGGTCATCTTCGGACTTGTTACATACGCGACTAAAGGTGTATCCTTCGGTGCCATTGAGCCCACGATACCCAATATGATCATTCCTAAACTAAACGGTTTCCCCACCATCATTATCTGGGCAGTTGCAGCAATCGCAATTGTGTGGTTCATCTGGAACAAGACAACCTTCGGCAAAAACCTGTACGCAGTGGGCGGCAACCCGGAGGCAGCGGCAGTTTCGGGTATTTCTGTATTCGGTGTAACGGTCGGGGCTTTCATTCTGGCAGGTATTCTTTACGGATTCGGTTCCTGGCTTGAATGCGCACGAATGGTTGGCTCCGGTTCCGCAGCCTATGGTCAGGGCTGGGAGATGGATGCGATCGCAGCCTGTGTTGTGGGCGGTGTATCCTTTACCGGTGGTATCGGTAAGATCTCAGGCGTGGTAGTTGGTGTTATGATCTTCACAGCGCTTACCTATTCCCTTACCATTCTAGGTATTGATACGAACCTTCAGTTTGTATTTGAAGGTATCATCATCATTGCGGCTGTAACACTTGACTGTCTGAAATATGTGCAGAAGAAATAAATAGATATACTTGCCAAAAGGGTCAGAGATTGTTCTGACCCTTTTGGTCGATTTTGGAAAGGCTGACGTTTACATTTATTTTTGGATTTGCTATACTATTACAATACAAGGCGGATATACACGCACATGGAGACAAAAGATATGGATACATACGCAGTGCTTTTGGTAGATGATGAGGAAGAAGTGATTCAGGTCATCATGAAAAAAATCAACTGGGAAGGCCTGGGCTTCTCAGTCATCGGATATGCCAACAATGGCATGAAAGCCCTGGAAATGATGGAGGAATTCCAGCCCGATGTGGTGATGACCGATATCAAAATGCCCTACATGGACGGCATGGAGCTGTCCAACCGCATTAAAACAGAATATCCGGCAACCAAAATCCTGATCTTCACGGGATTTGATGAATTTGAATATGCGAAAGAGGCTGTCCACCTGGAGGTGGAGGAGTATATTCTGAAACCGGTCAATTCCATAGAACTGACCAATGTGCTCACCCAGCTCAAAATAAAACTGGATCAGGAGATCAGTGAAAAACGAAATGTGGAAATCCTGCAGAAATGTTATATGGAGTCCCTGCCTCTTCTGCAGGCGAACTTTTACTCCACGCTGGTGGAGGGAAGGATCCATGAAGATGAGATCCCGAAGTATCTCACAGATTATCAGATTTCTTTTCCGGGACCATGTTTCTGCTGTCTTGTCATACATACATCATCCAGTCAGGTGCCGAAGGATATGAATCCTTTGCTGCTGTCCACGTCTGTCCATAACCAGGCCAGGGAACGTCTGGGCGAAAAGTGGCAGGCAAAATGCTTTTCTTATCTGGGAAATACCATTCTGATCGCACAGCTTAAAAATGAATATGAAGTCTCGGAATTGACCGATGAATGTGACAGGTTCTGCAGATATGCACATCGTATCATCGGCGCTGTGGTCACAGTGGGAATCGGCCAGGTCTGCAGAAATATCATGGATCTGCCCCAGTCTTACAGCGGTGCCAGGGAGGCGGTTTCCTACCGGGTGATCTATGGTGCCTCCAGGGCGATCAATATGAAGGAGATCGCTCCCCAGGAGATGAGCACAACGGATTTCGCCAGCGACGCGGAACTGTCTGAACTGTTTAAAATGATCCGTTTAAAGTCAGCCGATGATGTTGTCCGGGCAGTCAATCAGTATCTGGATCATATCTCTTTTCCTGCAAAATCCCTGCAGCAGCACCACATTGATATCATGGAACTGGTAAGTGCTCTGTACCGATTTTCTGCAAATAATGATATTGCGCCGGAGGATTTTTCGGGGGATATGCGGACACTGTATGGCAGCCTTCTTGATCTGGGACCTGATGCGCTGCGGAAATGGCTCGCTGATCTCAGCCTGTCCTTCCGTGAAAAATTGATCAGTGCCAGAAGCAGGTCCACGAAATCCATTGTATCCAGAGCCATGGAATATATCCGCAGCAACTATTCGGATGAGGAACTTTCACTGGACAATATCTGTGAGGTTCTGGGCGTGTCAAATTCCTATTTTTCTACGATTTTTAAAAAAGAGACCGGCAATTCCTTTATCGGCTGTCTGACGGATTACCGGATGGACCGGGCGTCACGCCTGCTGATCGAGACAAATGAGAAAAGTTATATCATAGCAAAGAGTGTGGGGTACACAGATCCCAACTATTTTAGTTATGTATTTAAGAGGCGGTTTGGAGTGTCACCTTCAAAGTACAGAACGGAGCATACAGAAAGTGAAAAATAAGTTTTTCGGACGTTTGAAAAGCGCGAAGCCCAGGGGCATACAGTCAACGATCATGTTTGCCATCTCCGTTATATCTATTTCCATCATGCTGATCCTGGGAATCGTGATGTACATCAGATTTTCCGTTTTATCCCGGCAGGAGATCATACAAAGCACGCAGAAACTGATGGAACAGGCAGGAGAGAATCTGGAAGATTACCTGGGCAGTATGCGGCAGATTTCAGACGCGGTCTATTATAACGTTATAAAAGAAAATGATCTGTCCAATCAGGATATGGATATCCAGAGAGGGATGAATCTTTTGTATGAGGCGAACAGAGACAGCCTGCGCAGCATTGCCATTTACAATAATTACGGCAGCCTGATGGCAGCGGAACCCCTTGCGTCCCAGAAAGAGGACCCGGATGTGACCAGGCAGGACTGGTTCAAACGTGCTATGGGGGAAATGGAAAATATGCATTTTTCCACACCCCATATCCAGAACCTGTTTGATGACGGCACCTTCCGGTATTACTGGGTGATTTCTCTGAGCCGCGTGGTTGAGCTGACCAATAAGGGGGATTCCCAGTTAGGTGTCCTGCTTGTGGATATGGATTATTCCAATATCTCCCGGATGATGAAACAGATCAATACCCTGAACAACGGACAATATTATTATCTGTGCGACAGCAACGGGGAAATTATCTATCACATGCGGCAGATACAGATCAGCGATGGAATCGGCAGTGAGAACAGTAAAACAGCCGCAAAATACAAGGACGGTGTCTACGACGAGACCTTTGAGGGGGAACACCGCAAGGTGATCGTCAACACCATAAGCTACACCGGATGGAAGCTGGTCGGAGTGATCCCTTATTCCACATTTACACACGGAATGGTCAATATCCGGTATTTTATCATGGTGCTCATGCTCTTGATGGCAATGATGCTTGTGATCATCAACCGCGTTGTGTCTGTCAGGATTTCCAGCCCTATTTTGAAACTGAATAACTCGGTCATGGAATATGAGGCGGGGGAAAAGCCGGAGATTTATACGGGAGGCTCCCTGGAAATCCGGCATCTGGGGGATTCCATACAGCGGTCCTATGAGCAGATTGACACCCTTATGCGTAAAATCGTGCTGGAACAGAATGAAAGAAGAAAAAGTGAGCTGGATGCTCTGCAGAGCCAGATCAATCCCCACTTTTTATACAATGCCCTGGAATCGATTACGTGGATGGTGGAGGGGGAGCGGAACGATGATGCTGTATTTATGATCTCACAGCTTGCAAGGCTCTTTCGGATCAGCCTTTCCAAGGGCCGCACGGTGATCAGTGTAAAAGATGAACTGCAGCATGCCCAGAGCTATATGAATATCCAGAAGGTCCGGTATAAAAACGCGTTTTCCGTTACATTTGACGTGGATCCTTCCATATATTCCTATTGTACGGTGAAGCTGATCCTACAGCCGATTCTGGAAAATGCCATTGCCTATGGCGTCAGCAGCATGGATGACTGCGGAGAGATCAGGGTGACCGGAACCATGAGAGGGGAAAATATTGTTTTCTCGGTGGCAGACAACGGAATCGGAATGTCAGAGGAAGAGGTGAGCCTTATCCTTACGGACAGCAAACGGGTGCATAAACACGGGTCCGGTGTTGGCCTTGTGAATGTGAACAACCGCATCCAGATTCTCTTTGGAAAAGAATATGGCCTTACCGTTGAAAGTGAACCGGATGAGGGGACCACCGTCTCCATCTGTATGCCGGCGGTTCCTTATACGGAGGAAAACAGCAGGATTCTGGAGAAGGGCTATATCTTCAGCCGGGAAGAAATGATTGACAGGAAAACACAGGGTAAATAGAGATGAAAAACAGCAAAAGATTGTTTATTCTGATAGAAGCGGTTCTGGCCGCAATGGTGATTGTACTGGCCTTTGTCATGCTTCAGGAGAAAAACGGCAGGGATCTTGACAAGGTCTCCGTGATCATCCAAAATTCTGATGACAACCAGTGGTCCGCATTCAAATACGGGCTCAGAATGGCAGCGGAGGACCGGAAAATAGAAATGTTTGTCGTCAGCACGGGGGGCACACTGACTGCAGAGGAGGAAAAGAGCCTGATCGAACGCGAGATTGAGAACGGGGCAGATGCAATTATAGTACAGCCCGCTCCGGATGCTGACACGGAAAACATGTTAAGAGATGTGGAAAAGAAAGTTCCTGTCATGCTGGCAGGGTGTACAGCGTCAAAGAAAAAAGAGGACTCCGCCCTGCCGGTCACAGAGCCGGACCACTATGCCATGGGCACGGCCCTGGCGGAGGAACTGCTGAAAGATTACAGCGGAAATATAGAAGGTAAGACAGTGGGAATCCTCTCAGAGACCGCTGATTCGGAAGCGGCAGCCAACCGGGAGAAAGGATTTCTCGATGGATTGAAAGACACAGGCGCTGTGATAAGCTGGTCTGTATATGATTCCTTTTCGGAGACAGACGAAAATGCGCTGGAGTTCCGTTCGAGAGTGGATTTTGTCATTGCGCTGGATGACAACAGTCTGAGGACAGCCGGTAAATATTCTGCAGCCAAGAATCTGCACGGAGCTCTGGTGTATGGAATCGGCAATTCCACGGAGGCGGTATATTATCTGGACACAGGCTTTGCGGAATGCCTGGTGGTGCCCGATGAATTTAATGTGGGATATCAAAGTCTTACCGAGACGGCTGAAAGTCTGGATGATTATTTTCACACGATGCAGAACAGAACTGTTTCCTATACGGTGATCCGCAGGGATACACTGTTTTCAAAAGAGAATCAGGAAGTTCTTTTTACAATGAGCCAGTAGAGTACGCTTTAAGCGGCCGGAAAAATCAGGGGTATAGTATGAGAGGAAAAAACATATTGGCAGCAGGATTGATCTTCTGCATGAGTACACAGCTCTTATGTGCCTGCCAAGAGCAGCAGCCGGCTGTGTCTGACAAGGTTCACGCGGGGGTGATCTGCTATAATCAGAGTGATACCTTCCTGGATGAGCTGATCACTTGTTTTAAAGAAAAGCTCAGTGACTATGGAAGTGAGGAGTTTAAGACCACTGTGACACTTAGGGACGCCGCCGGTTCACAGAGGACCCAGAATGACCAGGTGAAGGAACTGATTGACGCGGGCTGTAATGTCCTCTGTGTAAACCTGGTGGATCGGGCGGACCCATCGGAGATTATTGACCTTGCCAGGGATAATAATGTGCCTATCATATTTTTTAACAGGGAACCCGTTGCTGAGGATCTGATGCAGTGGGACGGTCTTTATTATGTGGGCGCAGAGGCAAAGCAGTCCGGAGTCATGCAGGGGGAACTGGCAGTAGACGTAATACAGGCAGACAGCCGCATAGACCGCAACAAGGACGGCAGGATCCAGTATGTAGTGCTGGAAGGAGAACCCGGCCATCAGGATGCCATCATCCGCACGGAAAACGCGGTGGATACCTTGAAAAACAACGGCATTGAACTGGAGAAACTGAGCTATGGAATCGCGAACTGGAATCGTGCCCAGGCACAGAACAGGATGTTATTGCTGATCAGTCAGTACCAGAATAAGATAGAGCTTGTTTTAGCCAACAATGACGATATGGCGCTGGGCGCCATTGATGCCTACAAGAAGTTGAATTATTCAGAATCTGCCCTTCCGGTATTTTTTGGGATCGACGGCACGGATGTGGGACTCCAGGCAGTCCTGGACGGGGAAATGTCCGGAACGGTATATAACGATAAAGAAGGACAGGCAGAGGCTATGGCAGAGCTGGCAGTTGCCCTTGTGTCAGGTAAGGGGATGGAAGATATTAAGTTCGAGAAGGATAAGTATATCTATCTGCCTTATTCTAAGGTTACGATGGATAACGTGGAGGATTATCTGCCGGAACCCGCAAATTACAGATAAACGTAGGCTGCGGTCTTTCTGCATGGAGATATGCACAGGAAGGAAGTGAACAGGCGAACTCTGACCGGGGAATGCATTTGGCATTCTCCGGTTTTTATTAAATTAAAAAAATACAAATCTGTCATCAAATGCAAAACTTTACAAAAATCATGTCAAACTTGTCATTCACTCATCTGTAATCGATTCCCTTTTTTCGATAGAATAAATACATACAAACAACAGCCGTCCGGCTCATCAAAAGCTTCTTAACGGCTGAATTTCCGTATCAGTTCAAAATATTTGAACGACTACAAATTTATAGAAAACAGGGAGGATTACATATGTTACAGGTAAATCATTTATACAAGAGCTACAAGACAGGGAACACCACTTACGAGGTGTTAAAGGACGTTTCATTTTCCATAGAGGAAGGCGAATTCGTGGCAGTTATGGGGCCGTCCGGTTCCGGGAAAACAACCCTTTTAAACTGCATTTCCTGCTTCATCCCTCACGACAAAGGAGAAATCCTGCTGGACGGGGTCAATATTTCCAATATGAAAGAGGAGCAGATCGCCAAGATAAGAAACGAAAAGCTGGGATTTGTTTTTCAGGATTTTATGCTTCTGGACGGGCTGAATGTTTTTGAAAATGTATGTGTTCCGAAAGTCATCCACCAGGAACCGTACAGGCAGATGGAGACAAAAGCGGAGAAGCTTCTGAAAATGTTTGAGATCTCCGATATCGCCGGCAAATTTCCGGCAGAGATATCCGGCGGCCAGAAGCAGCGTGCCGCAGTGGCAAGAGCGCTGATGAACAATCCGCTTCTGATCCTTGCGGATGAGCCTACCGGTAATCTGGACAGCCGTTCCAGCGAAGCAGTGATCGGAGCTTTTCTGGAGGCGCAGAAGGAATTGAATGCAACCACATTTATGGTGACACATGACAGTTTCTCTGCCAGTTACTGTGACCGGGTGATCGTGATGAAGGACGGAACCGTCTATACAGAATTGATCAGTAATGGAAATCACAGGGAATTCATGGAAGAGCTTTTAGATGTTTTGAGAAAAATGAACGGTGGTGAATAGAATGAAGCTGAGCGGATTATTTGCAAAATTACGGAAAAACAACAAAAAGGAATATATGCAGTTCCAGTTCTGCATGTCCCTGTCCATTCTTTTGATCACATCGTATCTTGTTATGTATGGGAGTGACCTGGTGCAGAAAACACTGCCGAATGGGGGGGACTCCAGAAAAATAGCGGATATGATCTTCTTCCTTGCAGCAGCAGGCTGCATTATGTTCAGTATCTACGCGGCAAGTCTGTTTTTGAGATATAAGAGCAGAGAGACAGGGATTTTCCTTGCACTTGGTGCCGGGAAAAGTAAGCTTGGCAGGGCTTTATTTACAGAGATCGGCAAGATGATGGTCAGATGCTCCGTTGTGGGAATTCTGCTTGGCATTGGTCTTGCAAGTGTTATCGGTGTTATTTTTGAGCATATTGCAAGCAGCGGGAATGATAACCACTTCTCCCTCTCATTTTTGGGAATCGCAGGAGGAATTGTCTACTGCATGCTCCTGATTATCTGTGTGGCTGTGATGTGTGTGCGTTTTATGAAGAGAAGCAACGTTATGGATATCATCAATGAGCAGCGCAAACAGGAGCCGCTGCGAAAGGGCATCACATTATCTTACCTGATATCCGGTATCGTGATGATTCTTGTGGGGGTTTTTATAGGATATTTTGTGCCTATCCTCTCCGTTAACATCAGCGGACACTGGATGGGGGCCTGGACCAATTTGTTTTATATTCTGGCCGCTGTTGGGCTTTACCGGATTTTGGTCTACTCCATTGCCTCACACAGGAAAGGAAAGAATGCGCAGAAATATTATGATAACATGATATCCTACGGCATGTTAAAATTCCAGGGAGGTTCCATTGTCAGAAATATGCTGGTGATCGCATTACTGCTTATGGGAGTACAGTTTGGCGTCTTTTATCTGCCGCTTCAGGGAGGTGACAATTACGGAGAATATGAAGACGATATCTCTTACCGCTATCCCATGGATGCAGATGAACTGTCAGAGGAAGAAGTGTTTGCCATGGCAGATAAGTATCAGGTATCTGTGCAGGATTACCGGGAGGCGGAATTTATCCAGGTTCTGGGGGACGGTGTAAACCGTGAGGACATGGATGAAAATAATAATATGATTGAGGAATACAACGAAAAATATTTCTATTACGAATGTATCAGCGCAGCGCAGTTTGAAGCCATGACAGGAAAAGAGACCGAGATTGCAGAGGGGCATTACAGGGTAATCCAGTCAAAATCGGGCTATGAAAATATTTTTAACAGATTTGACGATACAACCAGGCTTTATCTGCAGAATGAAGAAGATTTTATTTCTATGGAATATGACGGACTGGAGATATACCGCTCTCTTGTGATAGGAGCAGGGTATGGTGAGGATTCCAGGTATATCCTGAATGATGCGGACTATGAAAAGCTGAAGGCAGATATCAGCCAAGACAAGATTATCCGCCAGGTACTGTTTCAGGTGGAAGACAGCAAAGAGACCTACGCATTCAGCAAAGATCTCTATGAACAGTTCTGCAGCAGGGCCCCCGAAAGCATGAATCATATTGGGGCATACAATGCATATCAGGCAAAAGTGCAGGGAGAGGAATATGGATACGATCTTCCGGGTATTTATGACGGCAAAAGGCCTGCTTTAGAGGCAGACTGGCTCTACAAGCCCTCCATTGTGCCGATGGAAAAGGAAAACAGTATTATGAGACGTGCCATCTTTTTACTGCTGTTTGCATACATCGCTGTGATATGCCTGGCTGCTGAAAGTATTATCTTATACACAAGAAGCCAGAACGCAGCCATGAAAAACAGCCAGATATTCAAAGATCTGGAAAAGCTGGGTGCAAATAAGAAATACCTGCGCAGGCTTCTGAAAAGCCAGTTGGCAAAAACCTTTGTACTGCCTACGATCATGGGATGTCTTCTGATGTTTTTATATGAGCTGCTCCTTCTGTGGCAGAATGACGGCATTCTGACAACGGGTGAAATAAAAGTTGCCGGATTGATGCTGACAGTCATTGCCCTGATAGGACTCTATCAGTTTGCTTTGTACAAGATTTCCATGAAGAACGCAGCAGGTGTTCTGGAGATTTAAAAGTACGGTTCACGTTTTGCTGTACCGCGAGGCGTTTTCGGGCAAAAGTGGTTATGCCATTGCACAAGCGTATCCTATCCCCTATAATATAAGAAAGACGGAGACGAAGAGGGGGAAGGATATGCTGAAAATAGCAGTCTGTGACGATGAGGCATCCGCAGTTGCCCTGTCGGAGAAATATACCAGGCAGTGCCTGAAGACCTGCGGGGCCGCGGCAGAGATAACGACCTATACAAGCAGCCGGAATCTGCTGTATGACATTTCCGAGGATGGATTTCATTATGATCTGATCCTTCTGGATATCGAGATGCCGGATACGGACGGCATGGAACTGGCGGCAGAAATAAAGCCTTTTCTGCCGGATGTGAAGATCATTTTCATCACTTCCCATCTGGAATATGCCATTGACGCATATGAACTCGCCATATTCCGCTATGTTCCGAAAAATGATATGGAAAAACGCCTGACAGCAGCCATCACGGACGCTGTCAGGCTGCTTTTGCTTGAAGAGGGAGATTCCTATACCATAAAAAACGGTAGTTCCCTGGAAAAGGTAATGTATCGTGACATTTATTACATTATGAAGGATGGAAAAAATTCTGTGTTTCACACTTCCAGGGGAATCTCGAAAGTCCGGAAAAGTCTGCAGCAGGTATATGAGGAACTGCAGGCAGAAGAATTTATTTTCACGGACAGGGGTTGTATCGCAAATATCATCCACATTATGCAGCTACAGAAGCAGTCACTGGTTTTAAAGAACGGGGAGGAGCTGCCTGTCAGCCGTTCCCATATGCAGGGGGTAAAAGAACAGATCACAGCGTATTGGGGGGCACATATATGATGGGATGGATGGTGTTGGTTTCCGGCTTTTTTACAGACAGTATCTGCATTTTGCTGTACTTCTTTCTCATCCGTACCTGGGACGGCGGCAGGAAAGAAAAAAGCCATACAGCGGTATTGGGGACAGCGTTTTTCCTGGCAGCCTTGTCAGGTCTTCTTTTTATACTGAAAGTGCCGGAATTTCCGATATTGACTGTGCAGGTTATTCTGGCGGCATCTGCCGGAGCATGGATTTATGGAATCAGGAGAAAAAGGGCTCTGTTTCTGGCTGTAGAATATGCAATGGCACTCAGCCTGTGGAAGTTTATCCTATGCGGAGCTATTGGTGTTATACTGCGCATGGATACCCTGCCGGGCAGAGGGACAGGGGGAAATCTGGCTGCGGACTGGATCGTTTGTGTGCTCACAGGTGTGTTATCCTTTTTTCTTTATAAAAAAAGGGAGGAGGAGAAGTCTGTCCGGCAGATACTGTCCAGGACCGCAGTTGCGGGACTGATACTGACAGTGACGCTCACGGAGCAGAATATTCTTCCCATAGGAGAAGAGGAAATGCTGGCTCCTCTCATATTTGCCATGGTCCTTCTCATGGGAATGCTGGTGTATTATACGCAGAGGCAGTACGAGAGGGAAAAGGAGCTGGCAGAATTAAAATCTACCCAGAAGGAGCTTTTAGAGAGGGATTACAGGCGGCTCAATGAAATCTATGCGGGTAATGCAAGGCTTTTTCATGATTTTCACAACCATATGACAATTCTGGGACAGCTTCTCAGGGAGGGAAAAACAGAGGAGGCATCCGCTTATCTGGAGGACATACAGGGGCCTGTCAAGAGGATTGCCAAAACAGTATGGACCGGGGATGAAACCATGGATTACCTGATCAACAGCAAATTGATGGCGGCAAAGGAAAAGCAGATCCATATGGAGATCAATATAGAATTTCCCAGGCAGACGGGCATACGCAGCGCTGATTTATGTGCGGTTCTCGGGAATCTGCTGGACAATGCACTGGAAGCGGCAGGGCAGGCAGAGGATGACAGCAGACGCAGCATTTGGCTGACCATACGGCGCATCAATCATATGCTGGTCATAAAGGTTCAAAATACCTGTGAAAAACAGCCTGTGCGGGAAAATGGGGAATGGATGACCACAAAAGAGGACAAATCCCTTCACGGATGGGGATTGAAGAGCGCTGCCGCCGCAGTGGAAAAATATAACGGTACCCTGCAAAACAGTTGGAAGGACTCTGTGTTTACCGCTGCGGCAGTTATGCATTACCGGGAACAGGAGGAGAGGTAAGGGTTCCATTTGCGGACAAAATGCCTCCATTTACGCCCAAATCCGTACAGCGGATTCCTCTGTGCTATGATAAGACCATAGAAAAAAGCAAAGAGGAGGAATCAAATATGCGTCATTATTACTTTCGTTTATTCTTTGGAATCATCTGGCTGTTGGCAGCATTGGTAAGCTTTCTCTCGGCAAATATCTGGTTTGGTATTCTGTATATAGTGCTGGGAGCTTGTTTTCTTCTTTCGGCATATCATTTGGGAAAGGACAGGGAGGACAAATGAAAGCAGAATTTTCCGTAAAAGGCCTTACCGCCTGGTATGTGAAAGAGAAGCCGGTTCTGCAGAATCTGACCTTTCAGTTACAGGAACATGAGGCAGTGGGGATGATCGGGCTGAACGGTGCGGGTAAGACCACCTTGCTCAATTGTCTCTGCGGCCTTCATGACCGGTTTCAGGCAGAACACATCCAATGGGAGGGCGAAGATATCTCTTTGAGAAATCCTGCATTTATGTCACGCAGATATGCTGTTTTTGACGGGGAGGCGCCTTTCGGATATTTTACATTTCGGGAATATCTGGCCTATGTGTTCGGCACATACAAGAGGCAGGTTCCTGATATAGAAACGCTGGTGCAGGGGTTTTCCTTTGAGAAATATGAAGATGTACTGATAAAAGAGCTGTCCACCGGTAATAAAAAGAAAGTGTATCTCATCACAGCATTTGCGCTGCGCCCGGAGCTTCTCTTCCTGGATGAACCGGTTAACGGGCTGGATTTTCAGAGTACGGAATTTTTGTATACGCAGATCAAAGAATATAAGGAGCACGGGACGGTTTTCTTTTCTTCCCACGTGCTGGAAAGTGTGTCTCTTACAGCGGACAGGATTCTGCTTCTGAAGAACGGAAGCATGGAGGAGCTTAAGGACAGGGAATGGAAAGAAAACGGGGATATAAGAGAGGTGCTTCGTCATGTATGAGACTTTTGCAGTGTTCTTAAAAAAGCTGCTGGGTAAGCGCTGGGAACGCGCTGGTAGGTCTTTTTTATACTGTGGGATCGGAGTTACCGCCACTTATGCCGTCTGGGGCAGCATAGTCATCAGGGAAGAGATTTTTTATCTGATCCTGCTGGTGTTCTCGGCTGGTGTTATGTGGAAAGCCCTGTCTTCAGAGGAGAATCGTGTGGATCTGCGCGGTGTTCTGATGCTTCCGGTTACCGGCAGTAAGGCAGTGCGGGCCTTTGCTGCGGCCCTTGCCGTCTATACCGTGGTGACGAAAACAGCGTTTCTGCTGACCGTTCTTCTGGCAGTGTCCGGCTTTGAGCCGTGGAAACTTGTAAACGGCCTTATCTGCGCGTTTCAGGTCTGCTTCTGTACGGCGGCGGGATACTGGCTGCTTTGTAAAAAAAGATTTCCGGCAGCAGCAGTGCTGGCAGCGGGAGAAGGATTCCTTGTTTTGGGAGCGGGAAAATACAGCCGGATGTTTCTGGTGCTTGCCTCTATGGGCGTACTGGCGGTGCTGCTTGGAAGAGCTGACCCCTGCTTACTCTGCCGGTCCCGTACAGGAGCTGCAAAACGGGTGGGAAGCCTGACAGGAGACGGAAAAAAGGGAAATGTACTACGGTACCTGTTCCGGTATATGGCCTCACACGGCAATTATATGGTGAACACGCTGGCTCTGTGCGGACTTGGCCTGATGTTCTCCTTTTTTATTCCTAAAATGGGCGGCATAAGCATGATGCCCATGGGATTTGCCCTGTTGTCCCTGAACACGCCGGTGTCGATTCTGTTGTCCTCAGACCGCAGGCTCTGCCGGGGGATTCGCATGCTGCCCGGACAGATTGGGCGGTTTGCTGTTCCTTATGGCATATTTATAGCATGTAATTTACTGGTGCCGGAATCTGTATTTTTCCTTTCCTGTGCAGTACAGTTCCCGGAAGTGGGGATGGGAGAGGCCTTTACCGCTCTGCTTTTTATCCTTCACAGCGCCCTGCTTCTCACAGCGCTGGAGTGGAAATTTCCGCTGACAAAATGGAAAATTGAAAGTGACCTGTACCATCATCCCAGGAAATACTGCGTGCCCGTGATCATGCTCCTATGTGCAGTCCTGGTCAGCACATGGCCTGTGATGAGTTATGTGATGCTTGGTCTTCTTGCCGGGGAGGCGGGCTGGCTGGCAGTGAAAGTGAGAGGTGAGAGAATATGAAGGAGACACATAAATGTCCGAAGTGTGCATCACACAACATTGTACGCATACCGGATAACTTCCGGTATGCCAGCGGAAATAATATCTATACCACAACAATGACACTCTTGGGAAAAATACCGGTGATCCGCTACGTCTGCTGCGACTGCGGATACGTGGAGAACTGGGTAGAACAGCCATGGGAGCTGGAGAAATTAAGAAAAACCTTCGGTGGGAAATGAGAGGAAGAGTTACTGTTCACTGCGTGCCCGGCAGCACGCTTCGCGATGCACAGATATGGAGCATTTTGCTCCATATCGCGCCGGCTGCCTCGGGATTTTCATGCCTTCGGCCTGAAAACACCTCGCGGGACAGTGGCATGTGAACAATAACGGGAGGAGCTTCTGTCCGGTCCTTTTCCTATCTTTGCCCTTGCATATCGCTGTTAAAAGAGATATAATAAGACAAAAGTGCGTGCACGAGTACATTTTGGGCAGGAGGATTATTATGCCAGTAACATTACAGCAGATAGCGGAAGCGGCCGGGGTGTCCAGAGGGACGGTGGACCGGGCGCTGAAGGACAGAGGAAGAGTCCGGCCGGAAGTGGCGGAGAAGATAAAGAATATAGCAAAGGAAATGGGGTATCAGCCCAGTCTTGCGGGCAGGGCCCTTGTTATGGCAAAGCGGAATCTGAAAATCGGGATCATCATGCAGTCAGCCCAGACCCCTTTCATGGTACAGGTCTATGAGGGGATGAAAGCTGCCAAACAGGAGGTGGAAAGTCTGGGCGGTACTGTGGAGATTTTTCGTGTGGACGGCGTGGATGCAGGCCGTGTCATGGAAATCATGCAGGAAATGAAGGAGCAGGAGTATTCGGGCATTGCCCTGTCTCCGTCCGAAGATACCATGCTCAAGAAGATGATCAATCAGTTTTCCGAGGAGTATGGCATTCCTATTATCACCTTTAACTCGGATATTGAGGATACGAAAAGGATATGCTTTGTGGGACAGAATACCATCCAGAGCGGAAGGACTGCAGCCGGGTTAATGGGAGAGATCACAGGCGGTAAAGGGGAGGTGGCTGTGATCTCCGGCCATATTTCCAACCCTGCGCTGAACAACAGGATCAGGGGCTTTCAGTCCGAGATATTGGAGAGCTTTCCCGGCATCCAGCTTGTGGGAACAAAATATTCCTATGATGACGAGTGGGTGGCAGCCAAAATCGTGGAGGAGCTGCTGGAGCAGTACCCGGATCTGAAGGGAATCTACGTGACAGGAACCGCAGTAAAGGGCGTCTGCGAAGCATTGGTAAAACAGGAAAAGGAACGGGAGATCAAAGTAATAGGCAACGATTTTCTGGATGAGAATAAAAAATGGGTAGAACGGGGAGCCATCAATTTTCTCATCGGCCAGGATTCCTATATGCAGGGATATGAACCGGTGATGATGCTGTTCCATTTACTTTTTGATGATGAAAAACCGGAATCTGTTTACCGGTATGCAGAGATTGTGATAAAAAACAGATATAATTTGTAGCAGTATGACCGCTTTTCAGGCGGTCATACTGTGGTTAATACAGAAAAATGACATATCCGCCGGAAAAAAGTATCTGAGGCACTTCAGCCGATTATTCCAAATGAAAAGAAAAAACATACGTGCACGCACTTTACATTACTAATATATACTCAAGATTTAATCATTATAATCCATAAATGATAGAAAAATTACCATAAATATAGCTTGGAAAAGAATAAATAATAATGCTCCATTACTAAGCTAAAGTAAAAATAAACAAAAGTCCAGTCTGTCATCCAGGATAAAACTGGAAATAATAGACAACATGCACAAAAACATTGTTTGTTTTTTATCAATTAGCAAAAGTTAATAAAAATAGACTGTGAATCTTGTACAAAAAAACTATTGCGTTCACGTGAACGCTATGGTATGATTGCATCATCAAGAAAGAACAAAAACAAAAAAACAAATAACTGGGAAACAATGAAAAAGAGAAATGGAGGATATGTATTATGTTAAGAGTAGGAGTTATCGGATGCGGCGGAATGGGTAAGGATCACATCAAAAGACTGACAAACAAGATTCAGGGAGCTGAGGTAGTCGCAGTATCAGACGTATTTGAGGAGAGTGCAAAACAGGCGGCAGCCATCTGCGGAGCAAAGGTATACACAGATGCAAACGAACTGATCAACGACCCTGATGTGGACGCAGTGTTCATTGTATCTCCGGGATTCGCACATGTAGAATCTCTTCTGGCAGCCATCAAGGCAGGAAAGAGAATTTTCTGTGAGAAACCGCTCTGCACAACTGCTGAGGACTGCCTGAAGGTAGTTGAGGCTGAGGTGGAATCAGGAAAACATCTGATCCAGCTTGGATTTATGAGAAGATACGACAAAGGCTATATGCAGGTGAAGGAAGCCCTCACATCCGGTGAATACGGCGAGCCCCTGATTCTTCACTGCACACACAGAAATCCGGAAGTCGGAACCAACTACACAACTCCAATGGCTGTTCATGATACAGCAATCCATGAGATTGACGTGCTTCACTGGTTAGTGGATGATGAGTATGAATCCGCACAGGTTATTATGCCGAAAGTGACAAAATATTCTCACTCTGAATTAAAAGACCCGCAGATCATGCTGCTCCGCACTAAAAAGGGGGTATGCATCGATGTTGAAGTATTTGTAAACTGCAAATTCGGATATGACATCAACTGTGAAGTGGTTTGTGAAGACGGCGCGATCAAGATGCCTTCACCGATTTACCCAAGCATCCGCAAAAATGCAGCCGTTGCCACAACCATCGACACAGACTGCTTCGTAAGATTCAAAGACGCTTATGATACAGAGGTTCAGGACTGGGTTGATGCTGCAGCTGAGGGCGTGATCAACGGACCGACCGCATGGGACGGATACCTGGCAGCTATCACAGCAGACGCACTTGTGAAAGCACAGGAGACAGGCGCAGTAGAACAGATCAACGCTGCAGTTGAAAAACCGGAGTTTTATAAATAAGCCGAAGTACGGCAATAAACCGAAATACAATAGAAATGAAGCCGGATGCACCAGACAAAGCATCCGGCATGAATAAGACAAAAACCGAAAGGATGGTATATATTATGAAACTTGGATTTAATGAGGCAACAGCACTGGAATGTAAAGGACAGTCCCTTCTGGCTGATATGGAAATGTGTGAAAAATACGGATTTGATTATATTGAGATTCGTTTTGACTGCGTAAAAGATTATCTGCAGGAGCATACCCTGGAGGAATTGGCTGACTGGTTCAAAAACCATCATCTGAAACCATGGGCATACAACACCCTGATCTATTTCAACCAGAGAGACGAAGCAGGTAAAAAAGAAATCGACGATGAAGTGGATTTCATCCTGAAAGTTTCCAAAGCGATTGGTATGAAAATGCTGATCACAGTTCCGAATTTTGACGTAAAAGACAAAAGCGTCAGTGAAATCAAGGAAGAAGCTGTGGAAAGACTCCGCTATTTATCAGACAAAGTAGGCGCTGATATGAAAATCTCCCTGGAGTTCTGCGGTGCACCAAACTGTTCCATCAACCAGTTCGGCACAGCATATGATGTGGTAAAAGCAGTAGACCGTGACAATGTAGGTATCACAGTTGACACCTTCCATTTCCATGAAATGTGCTCTAAACTGGAAGATTTAAAAGCAGCAGACGGCAAGAAAATCTTTGCTTACCACTTAAATGACTGCGAAGACCTGCCCCTTGGCTCCTGCGGCGATGACAAACGTCTGTGGCCGGAAGAAGGTGTGGTAGACCATGCGGGAATCGCTGCAGCTTTAAAAGAGATCGGATTCGACGGCGTGTGCACGATCGAAGAGTTCCGTCCGGAATATTACGCTATGTCCCATGAGGAGAACGTGAAAAAAGCTGCTGAAGTGACTAAGGCATTTGTAGAAAAATATTTCTAAACGATATATGTGCCCTTTGCAGGGCATAAGGAGATGGGATAAGCAAAAATGACAGGCTGTGCAAACTCCATACGCTGAATGTGAAGACAGAAAAGCGCAGGACTTGTCACAGAATGAGAGGAAGGAGCAGGGCGGATGGGTAAGCTCCGCCCTGTAAAAGGTGATAGTATGGCAAAGGGAGGAATTCCCGAACTGCTGAATTTTAAGCAGAAGGGTAAAGATATGAATGAATTCATCAAAGTCCCAATGTCGGAAAAGCTGGCGTACTGTTTTGGTGACCCGGCGCTGACTTTGATGTATACGATGACAACAACACTGCTGATATATTTCTACACGAACGTGGTAGGCATATCTGCAGGCGCAGTGGGTATGATCATGCTGCTCTCCAGGGTATTTGACGGATTTTCCGATGTGCTCATGGGAACTATTATTGACAGGACCCATTCCAAATACGGAAAGGCCAGAATCTGGATTCTCCGACTGGCGATCCCGTATGCATTGGCAGCCATTTTGCTGTTTACCATGCCTCCCATGGGGGATATGGGGAAGATTATTTATGCATTTGTAACTTATAACATTATGAACACAGTGGTATATACCGCAATCAGCCAGCCTTTCCATGCACTTGGTTCACTTATGAGCCGTGACAGGAGAGAGAGGGACGTGATCTGCAACATCCGTATGGTGCTTTCTATTACGGCAAGTATGATCATCACAGCATTTACCCTGCCTCTGATCAATAAAGTGGCAAAACTGATTGACAACCAGCAGATGGCCTGGATACTTGTGACTGCGGCATATGCCATTGTATCCGTATTCGTTTTGATCAATACATACTGCACCTGTACGGAACGTGTACAGGCATCCGGCGGCAAAAAGGAAAAAGAAAACACTCCGTTCTGGACTGCTTTCAAAGTTACGGTTACCAACAGATATTTCCTTATCGCCCTTGGCCTGATGGTGTTCTATACTGCTTATCAGATCATCATCGGTACAGATCTGACCTATTATTGTCAGTACGTGTTAAATGATGTGGATCTGGTTATGCCGCTTTCCGCAGCAGAGAAGATTTCCACTATCATCGGTATTGCAATGCTTCCGAAACTGCTTCCGAAATACGGCAAGAGAAACCTGATCTGCGCCGGATGTATCCTGGGTATTGCAGGACAGCTTCTCTTCCTTCTGAACATCACAAGTGTTCCGTTAGGTGTCGCAACCTGTATTATGAGAGGATTTGGTATCGCACCGTTCTACGGCGTACAGTATTCCCTGCCAAGTGATGCCATTGAGTATGGCCACTGGAAGACAGGTGTCCGCGTGGAAGGCCTTATGTTCTCCTCCATGAGTATGGGACAGAAAGCAGGTTCAGGCTTTACATCCGCTATCATGGGCGCAATTCTTTCCATGGCAGCATTTGACGGACTGAAAGCAACAGCAGCGGAGCAGACAGCATCTGCGATCTCCGCCATCAAGACCTTTTATCTGTATGTGCCCATCGCCATCTGGGTGATCATGTTTATCATAGCAGCATGTTATAAGCTGGATAAAATGTATGATAAGATGATGCGCGAGCTGATTTCCAGAGAAGGAAAGAACGGGCTGGAAGAGATTCCGGTGGCAGCGCACTCTGAGAATAAGATCAATGTGGCCATTGGCCGTGTATATGGCAGCAGCGGAAGAAAGATTGCGGAGGAAATCGCAAAAGAACTGAACTGCCGTGTCTATGACCGTCAGATCATCTGTCTGCTGGCAGAGAAGATGGGAATGGAAACTTCCAATCTGGAGGAAGTGCAGAAATATCTGGATAATTATAACTATGGGGACAAAGAGCCCACATTCTCTCCGTATGCCTACCCACAGGCAGGTGTAGCGGATGATATGAACGCTGTCAAAATGTTTGAAGAACAGAGCCGGATCATCAAAGGCCTTGCCAGAAGCGCGCCCGGCGTATTCCTGGGAAGATGTGCAAACTTTATCCTTGGCGGACAGGAACACACCTATTCCTTCTTCATCTATGCAGATGATGAATACAGGGAAAAAGAAGGCAGGGAATATTACGGCGGCATTTCTCTGGAAGAACTGAAAGAGAAGGATGAGATGCGGAACAGCTATTATGAGAAATTCACCGGCATGCGGCGTGATGACCCGAAACATTACGATATGGTTGTCAATGTATCAAAGACCGGTGTACAGGGCACAGTTTCCATGATTCTTGATTACATTAGGAACAAAGAAGAGAGCAGTAAGGGAGGAAATTGATAATGTTGGATAAAAGCAAAGTAAGACTGGGTATCGCTCCCATTGCATGGACCAATGATGACATGCCTGATCTGGGCAAAGAAAATACATTTGAGCAGTGCGTCAGTGAGATGGCTCTGGCCGGATTTACAGGCTCCGAGGTGGGCGGTAAATATCCCACAGATACAGAGGTACTGAAAAGAGCCCTTAATTTAAGAGGAATCCAAATCTGCAACCAGTGGTTCTCCTCCTTCCTCATTTCCAGACCATATGAGGAGACAGAGAAGGAATTCATCAAAGCCACGGATTTTCTGAAGGAAATGGGCGCAAAAGTGATCGGCGTATCCGAGCAGAGCTACAGCATCCAGGGAAAGATGGAGCAGCCTGTCTGGGAAGGCAAATATGTCATGGATGACCGGGAGTGGAAATTGCTTGCGGAAGGCCTGAATAAGCTGGGAAAAATAGCGAAGGACAAGGGCATGACACTTACTTTCCATCATCACATGGGAACTGTTGTGCAGACAGAGGAGGAGATTGACCGTTTCATGGAAATGGTTGACCCTGAGCTGGTATTCCTTCTTTTTGACAGCGGACATCTGTCCTTTGCAGGCATTGATCCGGAAAATGTGCTGAAGAAATATGTAAACAGAGTAAAACATGTACATCTGAAAGACATCCGCAGAGAGATGGTGGAGAAATCCAGAAACGAGAGATGGAGCTTCTTAAAAGGTGTCCGTGAAGGCGTGTTCACCGTACCCGGAGACGGAGATGTGGACTTTGCACCAATCTTCAAAATTCTTGAGGAGGCCGGATACGAAGGCTGGGTTGTTGTGGAAGCTGAGCAGGACCCCGCAAAGGCCAATCCTCTGGAATATGCAAAGAAGGCAAGAGCTTATATTGCGGAAAAAACAGGTTTATGATCAAAACAGTCTGCACCTCCCGGTATTCTTACCGGGAGGTATCAGAGAATAAAGATTAGGAGGAAATCAATATGAAGATCGCATTTGACGTGGACGTACTGGCAAAACAGATGGACATCAACCGTATGGTCCATCAGGTTGCAGACTGGGGATACAAATATATTGAACAGTCACCCCATCCGAGAATCAATCCGTTTTACAAACATCCGCTTTTTTCAAAAGAGTGCGAACAGGAATACAGGCAGGCTCTGAAGGAGACAGGCGTGGAGATCTCATCTTTCATCGTTGTATACCGTTGGTCAGGCCCCACGGAAGAGCAGAGACAGTTCGCGGTTGCCAACTGGAAACGTATGATTGAGATTGCAGTGGACATGGGTGTCCAGGTCATCAACACAGAGCTGTCCGGAGACCCGAACCAGCAGGAAATCTGCAATGGCATGTGGTTCAAATCTATGGAGGAACTGCTTCCTATTATAGAGAAGGAAGGCATCCGTGTGGAAATCCAGTCCCATCCCTATGATTTCTGCGAGCTGAACAATGAGACCTGTGACCTGGTAAAATCCTTCCGTTCCAAAAATCTGGGATATGTATATTCTTCCCCTCACGGCTTCTTCTATGACGAGGGCAAAGGGGATGTGCGTTCCATGCTGAGATATGCGGGAGATGAACTGACCCATGTACTGTTTGCAGATACCTTTAATCAGACACTGGACTGCCGTTACATCGCCAATCCGCCGTGGCTGAACGGCCGGGGAAAAGCAGATGTGACCATTCATCAGCACCTGGCAATGGGGGAAGGAGATGTGGATTTTGACGGCATCTTTGAAACTCTGCGTGATATGGATTTTGCAAATAAACAAATGAAAGAAAATGCCCCGAAAGTGGGCGGTGACAATATCGCCTGCGTCTCCATGTTCGGTTTTCCTGAGAAAATGGATAAACAGGCACCGGAGGCAAGAGAGAGGATCGAGAGAGAACTTCTGGGAAAATAATATATAATTAACGACTGACAGCAAACCGGCTTTTTCATATGGCAGTATACCATGTGGAGGGGCCGGTTTTTCATTGGGCAGTGCCGGTAAAATGGTTCTATATGCTGTCCTTCAAAATGTGAAAATAATGTGAATTCTAAATCGTGTGCTTGACAATATGATATATAAGTGTTATATTACAGCTAGAACAAAGGAAAAGAAAATTTATTGATATTGTTCACATGTCATTGTCCCGCGAGGTGCTTTCAGGCCGAAGGCATGAAAATCCCGAGGCAGCCCGCGCGATATGGAGCAGAATGCTCCATATCTGTGCATCGCCAAGCGTGTTGCTGTGCACGCAGTGAACAGTAACAATTTATTTCCTGGTTTATAACAACAGGGATTCTCTGAAGAAGTAATAAAATAATTTGTCATAGAAAGAAAGGAGAAATGACTTATGTTGATGCCCAGTATTTTTGGAGAAAATTTATTTGATGACTGGATGGATTTCCCGTTCGGAAGGGGTCTTTTTGGAAAGAACAATTCTCTTTTTGAAAATGGCGGCAGTTATGGCATGAGCACAGATGTGCGGGAAACAGAAAATGGCTATGAGGTGGACATGGAACTTCCCGGATTCAGGAAAGAGGATATAAATGCCCAGTTAAAGAATGGTTACCTGACCATCCGGGCCGCGAAAACTTCAGACAAGGAAGAGAAAGATGAAAATGGCAGATATATTCGTCGTGAGCGTTATTCAGGAAGCATGAGCAGAAGCTTCTATGTGGGTGAGGATGTGACAGAGCAGGATATTCATGCAAAATTCGAGGATGGAATTTTGAAACTGGCTATTCCGAAAAAGGATGCCAAAGCTGTGGAACAGCAGGAATATATTGCTATTGAAGGCTGAAACTATTTGAATCCGCTGCGCCGAAAAGTGCGCAGCGGATTTTATGTTCCGTCCTGACAGTTATACGTTCCATCTGGAGTCATGCGCGTCTGCGGAGAAATCTACGTTCCTATGGTTTTGGCGGGTGATAATATGACAGACAGAGTTTCGCATCATATTTTTTGATTTTGTGGAATTTAATGATAGAAATATTCAGACAGGCGGATGGTTCGCATCCGCCTTGTATGATTTGAAAATAACAGAGCCCCAAAGGGCAGAAAATTGCTTGGAGAGACGGTGAGTATAAGATTATAATCCGTATTCCCGATACAGAGATTCCAGCAGATGTACGTCAGAAGCGGCTTTTACGATCTGATCGTTCTTTCCATCATCTGCCAGAAGGAGAATTAACCGGCTGTAACGGCTCTGTTCTTTGCTCTTTCCTTCAGCAAGGCCTTTGGCAAGACTTTCAGCAGCAGCTTCTTTCTCGGCACTTTTGATCAGCTCATCTAACAACATATACTTTACCCCCATTTCCCGATTCTTTTTCAATTCTTTGATCTTATTATGGATTTTATGAACAGTTTCACTTTGAGTCTTCGCTGCGCATTGATCTGTGCTGTTCTCTACATACTCCAGAAATGCAGCCAATTCTTCTGAGATATCTTCAGGATTGTTCCCTTTTGTGCTGAAAAAGATTTTTTGTGTCTCGTCTCCAAGTGCCATATCTGTTTCCAGACAGCGGTTTTCAAAGGTATACCTGTACAGACCCTTGCCAAAAGGGTCAAACGTGCAGATGAAAATAATGTAATTGGGCTTCAGATCGTTGTAAGTTTCCCCGGGTTTCAGGGAGGTTACATCCAATTCACTCTGATAGTATCTTGACCTTTTCGGTAAATTGTTCTCATTTTTATTCTGCATTTCCAGGTTATACCCCACCTTTATCTTGTCGCTGGCATAGATATCCAGCCGGACGCTTTTGAAATCAGAGGTGAGCAGAATGCTGTGTTCCGCATGTACGGTTATATTGTTAATCGGATATCCTAAAAACAATTCCAATATCAGCCGGCATGTCTCCGGATCTTCCAGTGCAGCAGAAAACAAAAATGCATCCTGTAAATTTAACTGTTCAAATTTCTTCCTTGCCATATGGTATCCTCCCGGAAAATATGACACGAAAGCAATCTGTCTGTGTGTATATTATAACGGATATAAAGCAAATTTACAATTACTTAAAGC
>OBXM01000158.1_pt1 | contig 94314 bp, 82 predicted proteins | sample 1538141 | NCBI WGS metagenome assembly OBXM01 (sample SAMEA2580153, study PRJEB22360) | human gut metagenome | biome: human gut; feature: human-associated habitat; material: faeces | place: Denmark | collected 2008/2010 | reverse complement strand
CTTGAGTTTCCGCAAATTGTAATTGAAAAATGAATATAGTAATCAAAGGTGCCAATCTGCCGTTTTTTGAAATGCTGGCGAGTGGCAGAATAATGAGTAGAGGCACTTTAACAAGCCCCGCCGGAACCGGACTTTGGGAGATTTATTCTTTTATCTATTTAAGCGGTCAGCTTAAGGCAGAGTTGACGGTATGCAGGACGTTTTGTCCTGAACCAGAGTCTGACGCCCTCTTTTGCATACGACAGTATGCCGGAGATCCCTTTTGCCAGCCGATAATAGCAGAAATGCACTTTTTCTTTCACCGGATCTGCTGTCTTTATAATGGAAACCTTAAGGGCATTCGTCTCTGATTTCATGGTGATCTGTGCAAGGAATGCCATGCATAAGGTAATATAAAAATTTAATGCGTTTATGGCTTTGAGTTTTCTTACCCTGAAATTTTCAAACTGGAACATCTGTTTTTTACACCGGAAATATTCTTCGATCCGCCACCTGGAAAAGTATTGCTTTGCTACAGCGATCACATCCTCTTTTGAACGGATTGGTTTATTTGTGGCAAGCATCATAGGATGCTCTGTGATACCATAAACCAGCACCAGATAAATGTCCTTTCTGGAGGCGGTGATCTGTACCTTCACATGGGAAAGATAAGCTTCGTGTTCTTTTCCTTTATAAAATAGAGGGAGTTTTACTTTTCCTTTCCTACGGTTACGCAGCTCCGTTGCAAAAGTCCATTTATTATGGTAGAGCAGCTTACGTTTGGCAGTAAGGCGTATGACATAGTCCTGTCCCATGGAATCCAGCTTGAGAAACATCTTGTTATCATCATAGCCACGGTCCATGACAAAAGTCGCTTTTCCAAACAGGGAATTGGCCCGCTCCATAGCGGAGAATGTGACATCGTTAATGGAGGTAAAGTTTTTTTCACTGGAAGAATGGATCTCGGAAAAGAGACTAAGCGGATGATTGTTGTTGGTGAGGACCGTGGCTTCGGTAACATGATAGCCCTTTTTATAGAGATTTTTTGTGGCAGTGCTTTCGGAACCATCACGTACCCATCCAAGCGATTCAAATTTGTAACCATCAGGCTTGACAACATCACTGTCGTCGATATGGATAACGGGCTGAGCAGGACACCATTTTTTAACCTGTGTGAGGTAAGCTTTCAGAGCTTCGCCGGGAGTCCCCTTGGCAAGATGGTGTGAAAGGCGGTCAACAATGTTGATTTTTTTGGAAGTTTCATGGAGCTGGTCAACAATATCCGTAAGCAGGCAGCTTTTGGAAGCGAGGATACCATAATTCATTTCAGCAATAAATTTGCGTTCCGGTTTAGGAAGCTTTCTTGAAAATTTATTTGAAAAAGTTAAAATTTCCCGTTTCATTTGGTAAGTATTTGATGTAAAATAAGCCATAAGGAATCCCCTTTCTTTTTGTTTAGTAAGATTTTTGTTTGGTAGCTTAATTTTACATCAAAAAGGGATAGGATTCCTTATATTTTGGGCATTTTTTTAAAGTTGTATATAAGTATAAACAGTAATGGTGCTTCTGTGGACAGAACTGCGGAAACTCGAGAATTGAGAGGCTTTACTTTTCCGCCCCAATATTGTAGAATAAAACGGAACATTGTTAGAAATTGGAGGCAGACGGATGGCAGGTTTTTATGAACCGGAGATCCTTTCCCGTGTACAGCAGATGGAATTGGAGATACTGAAGGATGTCATGGATCTCTGTGACAGCCACGGGCTTCTCTGCTTCGGTATGGCGGGAACGGCGATCGGAGCGATTCGGCATAAGGGATTTATTCCGTGGGATGACGACATTGACGTTGCCATGCCAAGGAAGGATTTTGAGTGCCTTTTAAAGCTGGTGGAAGAAGAACTCGGCGATAAGTATTACGTCCTGAACTGGCGGACCAGTGAGAATTACCCGCTGATGACGACGAGGATCTGCCGCCGCGGCACCAGATTCGTGGATTCTCCCATGAGGGATGTGGACAGCCCTCTCGGAGTATTTTTAGATATGTATGTTTATGACGATATACCGGATTCCGGGTTTCTCATGAAGCTTCAGGCATGGGAGGCCTGGTTTTTCAGTAAACTTTTAATTCTGCGGTCGATTCCCCGGCCGTATCTGGCCCAGACCGGCTGGAAGGCCAGGGTGATCACCGCCATCTGTATTGCAGTGCATAACGTGCTGAAGGGACTCCGCATCTCGAAGCGGGGACTGGCGGCCCGCTGTGAGAAGATCTGCCGCCGCTATGAGGGGAAAGATACGAAGCGCATGGCCTTTTATCCGGATACGAACCCGTTCTGGAATGTAGTGGAAAAGGCGGCGTTTTCGCCGGGCATGAAGCTGGATTTTGAGGGCTTCAAGCTGGTATTTCCAAGAACAGAGCATGACATTCTCGCCTATATGTACGGGGACTATATGCAGATGCCTCCGGTGGAGAAGAGGAAGACCCATTATCCCTACATTCTCGACCTGGGCGACGGAGCGGTACTGTCGGGAGAAACGGTCACAGACAGAGGAATGAAGAAGATATGAAATGGCTCAGACAAAGGATGTTCGGCAGTCTCCGTACAGGAACTGCCGAGGTAGAACGGCAGAATATTGCCTGGAACATGATCGGGAGCCTGATTTATGCCGGCTCCAGCATGATTCTGACTGCTCTGGTCAATCATTTAATCGGCCCGGAGCAGGGCGGTATCTTCGGATTTGCGTTCAGCGCATTCGGTCAGCAGATGTTTCTGGTGGCCTATTTTGGTATGCGTCCGTTTCAGAGCACCGATGTAAATCAGGCCTACACCTTTGGAGAGTACCGGCGTGTCAGGCTTTATACGTGTATGGCGGCCGTTATATTCGGCATAATTTATATTTTCGTTAATTCGTTTATCGTACCGGATGGATATTCACGCCAGAAGACGCTGGTGGTTTTTCTGATGGTAATTTATAAGGTTCTGGATGGCTTTGCCGATGTCTATGAATCGGAATTCCAGCGGGAAGGACGTCTCTATCTGACCGGGAAAGCCATGGCATACCGGACGATTCTGTCGGTAATCCTGTTTCTGGGCGCGCTTTATGCGACACAGGATCTGGTATTTTCCTGTGTAATCGCAGTACTGGCCCAGGCGGCCGGAATTCTGTTGTTCGACTGGAACACCATGAAGCTGGTGCCCGGCGTGAACCTTTCGCGGGCGGCAGGAAAATCCCTGGCTTTGATCCGGGAATCCTTTCTTCTGTTTCTGTCGGTCTTCCTCGACGGCCTGATCTTTGCTATGGCGAAATATGCTGTGGATGCACAGATGACCTCGATGGACACCGCCATTTTCGTGGCTGTCTTTATGCCGACCTCTGTCATCAATCTGGCGGCCAACTTCGTGATCCGGCCGTTTTTAACGAAGATGTCCTACCAGTGGGAGGAAAAAAAGTTCGTCGAATTTACCCGGGATTTAAAGAGGCTGGTGGCCATTATACTGGTCCTGACAGTCATCGCACTGGCCGGCGCCTGGGCGATCGGCGTGCCGGTGCTGGGGGCGATCTCCAATGTGGAGCTGGCGCCATATAAGTCCGGACTTCTGTATATTATTCTGGGAGGCGGGTTCTTTGCGGTTATGAATCTGTTTTATTATGTGCTTGTTATTATGAAATGCCAGCGCAGGATCTTCTTTGGATACGTTCCTGTGTGCCTTCTGTCCGTGGTTCTGTCGTTTCTTCTGGTTAAGATCGGCGGAATCAACGGAGGGGCATTTTCCTATATGCTGGAAATGCTGGTGCTCATGATGTGCTTCATGGGTCAGGCATTCTATGTATTTCACAGAGCGAAGAAACGACAGGGAGGGGGTTGACCATGGACAAGGTGCTGGTGATCATACCTGCGTATAACGAGGCGCTCAATATTGAGCGTGTCGTGACGGGGCTTCAGGAGGAATATCCCATCTTCGATTACGTGATCGTCAATGACGGCTCTGCGGATGAGACGGCGGCTGTCTGCCGGCGCTGCGGATTTCATCTGATCGATTTGCCTGTAAATCTGGGGCTGGCCGGGGCATTTCAGACAGGACTCAAGTATGCGTACCGTAAAGGATACCGCTACGCGATCCAGTTTGACGGCGACGGACAGCACAGGCCGGAATATATTGAGGCAATGCGGGAAAAAATGGATGAGGGATACGATATTGTGATCGGTTCCCGTTTCGTCACGGAGAAGAAGCCGAATTCCATGCGTATGCTGGGAAGCAGGCTGCTGTCGGCGGCGATCCGGCTGACAACCGGAGTTTCAGTCGCGGACCCGACCTCCGGAATGCGTATGTTTAATGAGCGCATGATCCGTGAGTTTGCAGAAGGCTTAAACTATGGCCCGGAGCCGGATACGATTTCCTATCTGCTGAAGCAGGGCGCGCGGGTGGCGGAGATTCAGGTGACGATGGATGAGAGAATCCTCGGAGAGAGTTACTTAAAGCCTGTGAGCGCCGCTCGTTACATGGGGAAAATGATGTTTTCCATCCTGCTGGTGCAGAATTTCAGGAAACGCGCCTGAGGATAAGAGAAGGGAGAATGTACGATGACCGTTATACTTCGGTGGGTACTGATAATAGTTTCCATACTGCTGACATTTTTTGTGCTAAGAAAGATCCGTCAGTCCAAGGTAAAGATTGAGGACTCCATATTCTGGGTGATGTTCGCCCTGATGATGGTTGTGTTCAGCATATTCCCGGGATTAGCCGACATTCTGTCTGATTTCGTCGGAACGTATTCCACCTCTAATTTCATCTTCATGTTTGTGATCTTTATTCTGCTTGTGAAGGTGTTCTTTCTGTCGCTCAAGATCTCACAGCTGGAAAGCAGGGTGACGGAGCTGATCCAGCAGATGGCGCTCGACAGAAAAGAAGATGCAGACAGAAAGGATGATGGAGACAGTAAAGAAGATGGGAACAGAAAGGGCGTGGAAACCTATCCGGATAAGAAGGGAGAAACGCGCGATGAACGCAGATACTGTTAAAGTCGGAAAGAAGAGAAATCTTCAAACTGCAAAAAAGATTGCGGGACAGAGCGGTCTGTGGATGGCGGCGGCCGCAATCCTTTTTCTTCTCATCGTCTTCGTAAAGCCGTATCACAATGTGATTGACGCCATTCCTTCTCCGGAATACGAGTCCGTGCGTCTTTTTTATATTTGGGTTTTGCGGCTGGGGATCGTGTTTCTGGCAGTTCTTGCCGGAATACTCTGGATATACGGGAAGAAACCTGGCTGGTTGTTTCCGGCTACGGTCATCTGCCTGGGACTCTTTTACATGATGATTCTGCCGCCGTTTTCGGCTCCGGACGAACCGCGCCATTTCGTCAGCGCATACCGGCTGTCAAACCAGATTATGGGGAAACAGGCAGTGGCGGACGAGGCATTCCTTTCATCGGCGTCGGATAAGGAAAAGGAATACATTGCCCGGGGCGGCAACGTGCTGGTGCGGGAGCAGGACGGACGGGAGGAACCGTATGCCAGCGTGGGACGGGATTCCTACGCGCTGATGCTTAGGGAACTGTTTACGAAGGATGCAGGCAGCGGCACGACGGTCCGTTTCGAGGCGCCGGTGAATACGACGCCGGTGGTCTACTTACCGCAGGCGCTGGGCATTTCCTTTGCAAGAGTACTGCATCTGGGATATATTCCGCTCATCTATATGGGGCGTCTGTTCAACCTGCTGGCATTTGCCGGCATGGCATGGCTGGCTGTCCGCATTATGCCGTTTAAGAAAGAAATGTTCATGGCCGTGAGTCTTCTCCCCATGACCCTCCATCTGGCTGCCTCCTTATCGTACGATACGTCGCTTATCGGCCTGTCTCTCCTGTTTTTCGCATGGTGCTTTTATCTGGCCTACGAGAAGAAACAGATCGGAATCCGTGATACGGTGGTTCTTGGACTTCTTCTTGTCCTTTTAGAACCGTGTAAAATTGTATATCTGCCGCTGGCGGGGATCTGCCTTTTGATTCCGGCGTCAAAATTTGGCGAGAAGAAACGGTACTGGATCTCGGTAGCCGCGGTCATTGGAGTGATGGCGCTGGCTATCTTCTTAATCAACAATGTGGTACTGTCCGCCTGGATTCAGGATACGGAAAATATAATCAGCTGGGAAGGCGGATCGGCTGGATATACGATCCAGGATATCTTAAAGGAGCCGTACCAGGCGTTCCTGATTTATTATGAGACACTGGTGACGCAGTTAGACTACTATCAGGCCACCATGCTGGGCGGGTATCTGGGAAATCTGGATCCCAATCTGACGGTTCCGTATTTCTGTCTGTACCTGTTGTGGGGAATCTTGATTGTAAGCTCTGTAAGGAGAGTTGGGGATCACACTCCGTTTAAGCCCGGTCAGAAGGTGTGGATCGCGGTTCTTACATTACTGAGCTTCTGTCTGGTGCTGACCTCCATGCTTCTGGGCTGGACTCCAAAGGGCTTCACCTATATTGCGGGAATCCAGGGGCGGTATTTCCTGCCTATTCTTCCGCTGATTCTGCTGATGATTTATGGAGATAATCTGACTATTAAGAGGGATTATTCGAAGGGGATTTATTATCTGGAGTGTTTTGTCAGCATCTATGCGCTTGTGAGAATCTGCTCTGTGACGTGTATCAGATGATGGGAGACAGCAGACAGATGATGGATAGCAAACAGATGGTAGATAGCAAACAGATGGTAGATAGCAAACAGATGGTAGATAGCAGACAGATGATAGATAGCATAAATAAATAACAGAAAGGCTGGACTATGGCAGTAGAAACGATTGAAAAAAACCGAACGGTGGATGTCATTATTCCGGTATATAAACCGGATGCGGTATTTAAAACGCTTTTAGAGCGGCTGGGAAAGCAAAACTATCCGATCCGGCGTATTATTATTATGAATACGGAACAGTCTTTCTGGAAAGAAGATATTTATGAGACTGTCCCAAATCTGGAAGTACACCACGTGACAAAAAATGAGTTTGATCATGGCGGAACGAGAAACCAGGGAGCTTCATATTCGGAAGCCGATATCATGGTATTTATGACGGACGATGCGATCCCCGCGGACAGGGAGTTAATCGGGGCGTTGGTAAAGGGACTGAGCCAGAAAGGGCCGTCAGGAGAATACGTGGCGGCGGCCTATGCGAGACAGCTGCCAAACCGTGACTGTGCTCCGGCGGAAAAATATACCAGGTCCTTTAACTATCCGGCGGAAAGCTATGTGAAGACGAAAGGCGATTTAGAGGAACTGGGAATTAAGACATTCTTTGCTTCCAATGTCTGCTGTGCCTATGACAGAAGGCTTTTTCTTGAGGCAGGCGGATTCACGAACCAGACGATCTTTAATGAGGATATGATTTACGCAGGAAATGCAATTCTCTATCGGGGGCAGGCGATTGCCTATGTTGCAGAGGCCAGGGTGATTCATTCTCATAATTATGGGTGCAGCGCTCAGCTAAAGCGCAATTTTGATCTTGCAGTTTCCCAGACAGACCACCCGGAAGTATTTGACGGGATCCGCTCAGAGAGCGAGGGAATCCGTTTGGTGAAGAAGACGTGTAAATGGCTCGTAGAACAGAATAAGCCATGGCTGATCCCCGGAGTGATTGTAAAAAGCGGATTTAAGTATCTGGGATATCTGATGGGGAAACGGTATAGGAAGCTTCCGCGGTGGGTGATTATGAAAATAACGATGAATCGGGAATATTGGGGGAAAGTATCGGGATAATAAGGGGGCTGCCAAAACGGTAAGCGGTTCACCTTTCGCTGAAATGAGTACATTTTGAGAACTTCCCGTATTTTCGGAGGTGATACATATGTAGAAAATAAGAACGAAAGGGACAGATGATGTTAGTTATTGTTGTCGGGATTGTCGGTATCATCGTGACTGTGATCAGTATTGTAGTAACAGTGGTGAGTATCAGACATGATGACAAAAAAGACAGAATAAATTGACATCAAAAAAGCAACCGCTCCACTTCCCAAAGTAGTAGTTGCTTTTTTGATAGTAACTATTAACCAAGGTGAACCGTTTGCTATGGCAGCACCTTTTTGTAATTACATTGTAGCAGAGTAGAATGATTGTGTCAAGGATTCTAAAATATAAAGTAGAAAAAAATAAGAACGAAAGGACAGATGATGTTAGGGATTGTTGTTGGGATTGTCGGTATCATCGTGACTGTGATCAGTATTGTAGTAACAGTCGTGAGTATCAGACATACTGACAAAGAAGACAAGAAAGACTACTATCAAAAAGCAACCGCCTCTCTCCAAAGTAGTGGTTGCTTTTTGATAGTAACTGTTAACCAAGTTGGGCCGTTTGCTATGACAGCACCTTTTTGTGTTTACATTGTAGAAGAGTAAATATCATCTGTCAAGATGGGAAGATACACGAATTCTAAGGTAAAATCCCCCATCTAGTGGAAATTTAAGCTGAGTTGTGATAGAATGCTACAAGACAAGAAATGACAAAGTGATGTAAAGGAGCATGAAAATATGGGAAAGATAAAAGTAACACCGTGTGATATTAAAGGGCTTTATGTGATTGAACCGTCTGTATTTCCGGATTCCAGGGGATATTTTATGGAGACTTATAACCAGAATGATTTTAAGGAAGCAGGACTTAACATGGTATTTGTGCAGGACAACCAGTCCATGTCTGTGAAGGGTGTGCTTCGCGGCCTTCATTTCCAGAAGCAGTTTCCACAGGGAAAGCTGGTGCGCGCAGTGCGCGGAAGCGTCTTTGACGTGGCGGTGGATCTTCGTTCTGATTCCGAGACGTACGGGAAATGGTTTGGCGTTGAACTGACTGCAGAGAATAAAAAGCAGTTTTATATCCCGGAGGGCTTTGCCCACGGCTTCCTGGTTCTGTCCGATGAGGCGGAATTTGCTTACAAATGTACGGATTTCTACCATCCGGGCGACGAGGGCGGAATTCTCTGGAGCGATCCGGAGATCGGCATCGACTGGCCGATCGAGGAAGGTATGGAACTGATCATTTCCGATAAGGACCAGAAGTGGAGCGGTATTCGGGATACATTTAAATTTTAACCGGAGAGGAGCGGACCATGGATTATCTGGTTTCCTTATGTAAAGAGATTGTACACAAGAGAAAATTGATTCTGGACCTGGCAAAGGCGGACTTTAAGAAGCGGTTTGTAGGTTCCTATTTCGGTATCGTGTGGATGTTCTTACAGCCGCTTGCGACTGTGATCGTCTATTTTTGCGTATTCCAGTTGGGATTCAAGAGTGTGCCGCCAGTGGACTACCCTTACGTGTTGTGGTTGATTCCAGGCATTATGCCATGGTTTTACTTCAGCGAGGTGTTAAACTCGGGAACTAATTGTTTGCAGGAGTACAGCTATTTGGTCAAGAAGGTGGTATTCCGTGTGGAGATACTGCCAGTCATCAAGATGCTGTCCTGTATGATGGTACATGGAATTTTCGCCATTATCATGATTGTTGTCTTCCTGGCATACCGCATACCGCCCAGGTTCAGCTGGTTACAGATTATTTATTATACGTTTGCATGTTCCATGCTCTCGCTGGCTGTGACGTATTTCACCAGCGCTATCAATGTATTTTTCAAAGACATGGCGCAGATTATAGGAATTATGCTGCAGTTTGGGATGTGGATGGTACCCATTATGTGGGCGCCGGAGATACTGCCCAATGCGCCTGCGTGGCTGACACCACTGTTAAAAATTAATCCATTCTACTACATCGTGGCCGGTTACCGCGACAGCATGCTGACCGGGGACGGATTCTGGATGCGGCCGACACTGGGAATCTACTTCTGGGCGGTGACCATTATTTTGATGCTGCTCGGACTGAAGGTATTTAAAAAGCTGCGGCCGCATTTTTCCGATGTACTGTAAGAGGCCCGAAATGGAGGACTAAGATTCGTGAAATCAAAAAATAGTGCGATTTCGGTAAAGGATGTTACAAAGATTTACCGGCTATACGAAAAGCCCATCGACCGTTTAAAAGAGGCGATGAGCATTACCCATAAAAATTTTCACAGAGATTTCTACGCGTTAAACGGAATTTCCTTTGATGTAAATAAAGGCGAGACGGTGGGAATCATCGGAACAAATGGTTCCGGTAAGTCCACCATCCTAAAGATTATTACCGGGGTTCTGACCCCGACGACCGGCGAGGTGGAGGTGGACGGAGTGATTTCCGCCTTACTGGAGCTGGGAGCCGGATTCAACATGGATTACACCGGCATTGAAAATATCTTTATGAACGGCACCATGATGGGCTTTTCCAGAAAGGAGATGGAGGCGAAGCTTCAGGATATTCTGGAGTTTGCCGATATCGGAGATTTCGTCTATCAGCCCGTTAAGACGTATTCCAGCGGTATGTTTGTGCGGCTGGCTTTTGCGCTTGCGATTAATGTGGAGCCGGAGATTCTGATCGTCGACGAGGCGCTGTCGGTAGGCGACGTCTTCTTTCAGGCCAAGTGCTACCGGCGTATGGAAGAGATCAGGAAGAACGGCACCACCATTCTGATGGTTACCCACGATATGGGCGCCATTATTAAGTACTGCGACCGCGTCGTGGTGCTGAACAAAGGTGCATTTATCGCCCAGGGAGAACCGGGGAAGATGGTTGATTTATATAAGAAGATTCTGGCGAATCAGATGGATCAGCTGGAAGACGAGCTGGTGGAACTGAATTCGGAGGAGATGAGTGATTTCTCGGGAGACAGCGCCGCCGGACAGAGGCGGAAGGCGGAAGCCCACAGCGGCCTCATGAAGGAAAAACTGACGATCAATCCCGCAAAGACGGAGTATGGCGATGGACGGGCGGAGATCGTGGATTTCGGCCTTTTTGACGAGCGGGGCAATTTGACGAACCTGCTTTTAAAGGGCGAGATGTTTACGATTAAAGAGCGGATCCATTTTAACACCAGTCTGGATACCCCGATTTTTACGTATACGATCAAGGATAAACGGGGAGCCGATTTGACGGGAACCAATACCATGTATGAATCGGCGGATGTGAAGCCGGTGAAGAATGGCGACGAATACGAGGTGGAATTCAGCCAGAAGATGTCGCTTCAGGGAGGCGAATATCTGCTTTCCATGAGCTGTACCGGATTTGAAAATGGGGAGCACGTGGTATATCACCGCCTGTATGATATTGCAAATATAACGGTAATTTCCAATAAGAACACAGTGGGCGTCTACGATATGGAATCGGAAGTGAAGGTGGCCCTGAAACGGGGAGGAGGAAAATGATATGGGGAGCATCAGTTCCGAAATAAAAGATCTCCTGATAAAGTATCACGGCGACACGAAGCTGGCGATTAAGGAAGAGCCGGAGCCCGCATACTTTTACGCGTTATCGGATACCCGGGAAAATGTACTGGAATGGTTTGATTTCAAACCGGAAGCCTCTCTTCTGGAGGTCGGATCCAGCTGCGGGGCTTTAACCGGCCTTTACAGCAGACGGGTGAAGGACGTGACCGTTCTGGATGAAGATCTGGAGGACCTGGAAGTGAACCGCCTCCGCCATGGCGCCTGCGGGAATATTCGGTATGTGAAGGGCAGCCTTGACACGTATGAGGGCGGCGCATTTGATTACGTGGTGATGGCCGGATCCCTGAAAATACCGTATGAAGTGCAGATTAACAGGGCTAAATCTCTGCTGAAGCCGGGCGGAACCCTGATTGTAGCGGTGGATAACCGTCTTGGTCTCAAATATAAGTCGGGCGTGAAACCGGATGAGACCTGCCTGCTTAAGAAGGAGCTGACGGAGCTTCTGTGCAGCGCCTCTGACGGAAAATGCGGCAAACTCGAATACTATTATCCCATGCCGGATTACCGTCTGCCCGTGACCATCTATTCGGATGAGCATCTTCCTGCAAAGGGAGAGCTGGCTCACGCGGTCCTTGCTTACGATTATCCTGAGTATATCCGGTTTGATCCGGGAAAATTTTTCGACGAAATATGTGAAGCCGGACTGTTTGAAACGTTTGCAAACTCATTTTTAGCCATATGGAGCAGCTATGAAGAAGACTAAGTACATTAAATACAACAGGACCCGCCGGGAAGAGTTTCAGATACGGACCTGTATCGTGGAAGAGGACGGGAAACAGTATGTGGAGAAAACGGCTTTAAACGAGCAGGCAGTCTCCCATATCCGGTCGATGAAGGAAAAATACGACCGTCTGACCGATCAGAGTCCTCTGGGCGTGGCCCTGGTGACACTGGATCAGGAGGGACGCACTGCACGTTTCCCATTTCTGAAGGGGGAGACAATGGCCGAGATCCTGGGCCGCAAAATAAAAGAGGAACGTGTCCCGGTGGAGGAACTGAAGAAAGCCATGGAACTGGTCCTGGAGGTTCGGCAAGGTTTCTTAAGACCGTTTGAGCTGACGGATGAGTTTACTGCTGTGTTTGGACGGTATACGAATTCCGATGGAGAAACAGAGGCCGGAGCAGCCGGGTTATTGGCTGGTGAATTAACAGCGGAACAGGACGAGGCATTTGTTGCCTCCAATGTGGACTGCCTGTTCGAGAACATCATGGTGACCGAAGACGGCCCGTGCTGTCTCGACTATGAATGGGTGTTCTTTTTCCCGATTCCGGTGCGCTTTATCCGTTACCGTATGCTGTATTATTTTTATGAGCAGTACAGAAGCCTTCTGGGAGAGACGACTCTGCCGGAGTTTATGGTGAATTTCGGCATCCGCCCGGAAATGATCCCGGTTTACGGAGAGATGGAACACCATTTCCAGGAGTATGTTCACGGAGAGAACCAGAAGATCTATCTGACGAATTACATGCACGATGTCCATATAATTCCGGAAGACATGAACGAGGTAAAACGGGCGGTAGAAAAGCAGCGGGAATGGGTAAAACAGCTCCATCTGGAGATTGAGGAAAAGGATTTGTCCATCCGCAAGCAGATCGAGCTGAAGCGACTGACGGACAATCATGTGACGAATCTGGAAGTGATGATCGGTAATCTCCGCCAGGATAACGAGAACATGGCCCAGACGATTGCAGTCTTAAACCGCCATGAAGCCATCATTTTCAAGGTGAAGAGAAAGCTGGGAGAGAAATTCAACCAGAAGTTTCCCAAGGGAACCAGAAAACGGAAGATCCTGGGCTATGTGAAGAACACATTCCGCCATCCGGTGGAGTCCTTCCACTTATACACCACTCCCGAGGGGCGGAATCTCATTGAGGGAGACATGAAGATCGGCGAGGGGTACCGGATTCATGGAAAACTCAGGTTTAAAGAAGAGAACGAGCCGATGGTATCTATCGTCATTCCGGTATACAATCAGATTGATTATACGTATGTCTGCCTGGCCTCCATTTTGGAACACACCACGGATGTATCGTATGAGGTGATTATCGCGGATGATGTCTCGACGGATGCCACTATGGAGCTGTCGAAATTTGTGGAACACGTGACCATCTGCAGAAATGAGACGAATCAGGGATTCTTACGCAACTGCAATCAGGCGGCGAAGGCGGCCCGCGGAAAATACGTGATGTTTTTGAATAACGACACCCAGGTCACACCGGGATGGCTTAAGAGCCTGGTGGACTTAATCGAGCGCGATCCGTCGATTGGTATGGTGGGTTCCAAACTGGTTTATCCGGATGGGCGGCTTCAAGAGGCGGGCGGAATCATCTGGAGCGACGGTTCCGGCTGGAATTACGGCCGTCTGGACGATCCGGACAAGCCGGAATATAATTACGTAAAAGATGTGGACTATATTTCAGGAGCCGCAATTCTCTTATCCAATAATCTGTGGAAACAGATCGGCGGTTTCGACGACCGGTTTGCGCCTGCGTACTGTGAAGATTCCGACCTTGCTTTCGAGGTGAGAAAGGCTGGTTACCGGGTGGTATATCAGCCGCTTTCGAAGGTAATCCATTTTGAAGGCATTTCCAATGGAACCGATGTGAGTGGCAGCGGCCTTAAGCGGTACCAGGTGGAAAATTCCGTGAAGTTAAAGGAAAAATGGGCGGATGAATTCAGAAAACAGTGTGTAAACAACGGTAATCCGGACCCATTCCGGGCACGCGAGCGGAGCCAGGGAAAGGATATTATCCTGGTGATCGATCACTACGTTCCTACGTATGACAGGGACGCGGGGTCCAAGACCACCTTCCAGTATTTAAAGATGTTCCTGGAAAAGGGCTATGTGGTAAAATTTTTAGGCGACAATTTCCTTCATGAGGAGCCGTATTCCACCGTACTGATGCAGATGGGGATAGAAATCCTCTATGGACGCGACTATCAGGTGAAAATCTGGGACTGGCTGAAGGAGCATGGGAGCGACATCACAGCCGCCTATTTAAACAGGCCTCATATCGCGGAAAAATACGTGGACTTTATGGAGGAACACACCAATATCAAGATGATTTATTACGGCCATGATCTCCATTTCCTGAGAGAGGGCCGTGAATACCAGCTGACCGGGGACGAAAAGAAGCGGGAGGCGTCGGAATACTGGAAATCCATCGAATTCCGCATCATGCGGAAGGCGGCGGTATCGTATTATCCGTCCTATGTGGAGCGCGACGCGATCCATATGATCGATCCCACAATCCGGGTAAAGGCAATCGTGGCCTATGTATTCGAGAAATTCTTAGAGTCGGTCCCGGATGACTTTGAGAAGAGGGAAGGACTGCTGTTTGTAGGCGGCTTCGCCCATCCGCCGAATGCGGATGCGGTTCTCTGGTTCGCCCGAGAGATATTCCCTAAGATCCGTGAAAAACTGGAGGTTCCCTTCTACATCGTCGGATCGAAGGTGACAGAGGAAATCCAGGCCCTGGAGCAGCCGGGAAACGGTATCATCGTGAAGGGCTTCGTCTCTGAGGAAGAACTCTCCGAGCTGTACCGTACCTGCCGGATCGTGGTAGTTCCCCTGCGCTACGGCGCCGGAGTCAAAGGCAAGGTCATCGAGGCACTTTATAACGGCGCGCCTGTCGTGACAACTTCGATCGGCGCGGAAGGAATCGCGGAGGCTGAATCGGTCATGTGCATCAAGGACGCCCCGGAAGAATTTGCCGAAGAGACGGTCCGCCTCTACCAGGACCCGGAGAGCCTCCGTGAACTGAGCCGGAAAACGCAGGATTATATTCGCGAGTATTATAGCGTGGATGCAGCGTGGAGTGTGGTGGAGGAAGACTTTCGTTTGGTATAAAACGTTTGGTAAAAAATACAAAGTTAAATTGACATAGTTAAAAAAAAAAGAGTATTATAATAATAACAGCAGATAACAAGAGTATCTGTAGCTGTTAATGCATATGGCTTGGTCAGACAAGTGATATGTACAGGCAAAGAAGGGGTTGCATAGTCTCCACATTCTGAATAGGTTCATGAATAAATAAGAACCGAAAGAAAATATGCCAAAGGGTTCTGCATATGCAGGACCTTTTGTTATACCAGGGAGAAAAAATGGGTGTAGATTTACTTTGGAATGCTGCGGTTATATATGGAGAATTAAATAATGTTGGATATTCCATACTGCTTGGAAGAAAAAAGCAAATGTATCAACTTGATATATGTTTCACATATGAATCTTTTTATCATCTGGCAGATCTACAGCATTTACCTGATATTACATATCCTTCAAAAAATAAAGAACGTATCTATAAGGATATATGTAACCGAAAAATTAAATATGAGACGATTGCTAAATCTGCCTTTTTTAAGGAATACAATATTAAGGAGAGGCTAGAAAATTTGCCTCAACTGGAGAAAATGCTTGATAATACAGGTGGAATTTTTCGTATTAACCGTAATTTATACAGAGAATATACTACAATAAAAGCCGATTATTTGGTGGAATACATAATGCCTGATCAAACTAATGAAATTCTTTATTTTTTTCTGATAGCGATGAATAAACAGCAGTCGGAGACTTTGCAGACGGGCTGTTCATTTTTCAAAAGACATGATATAGATTATTCCAGAGGCATGGCTAAAACAACTTTACTCCTGGCAGAAAAAACAACTGATTTGGAACGGGGAAGTAAAATCCTCCTTTATCGAAATCCAAATTATAAAAAAGATTAAAATTTGTAACGAAAATTAAGAGGGGATGAAAAGCGCTCGTGGCTCCTTTTCGGCTCCCCCCAAAAGCAGGGAAAGAACCGTTTTTTATGAGCCACTGCCTTTTTTTATTTTTATGCTACGGTCAGACAAGCGTTTTGCGGACTGATTTTACGCGGCACTGTTTTTTGAAAAATGCGATTCCATAGTTAAGAACTTCTGTGTAGCCTTCCTCTGGCAGCCAGTCGTTGTAATGGTTTACTTCGATCTGTTTCAGAGCGGCGTCACAGGCGGTCTCCATACCTTTGTAGGTATCGGACACATTCAGCTCCAGAATAATGGGGGACTTCGATACATTGAGACTGCGTATCGCAATGTCGTATCGTCCAAGTCCGGCCTCTCTGTTAGACGTTACAAGGTATTCCTTCAAATTCTCTAAAATTCCCAGAAAAAATCCGTGGTAGAATGCTTCGCCTCCATCCATATAGCTGATGGAGTTTATTAGCAGCTCCGACAACTCCTTCTGGAAGCTTTCCGTCTCACCGCTTAAAAGTGCCTGATAAAGAGCGGTCATATCCCTTGTTTTTATCAGATCACGAAACCAGTTCATAACTGTGCTGTTATAGATATACCGTACCTCTCTGTTGGGAATGGCCAGGCGGACATATTGGATATCCTCTTCCATCCTGACAGAAGTCTGTTTCAGGTAACCGGTAAAGAACAGAAAATTCCAGAGATTATCCTCAGAATCATAGATATCTCCGTATGTGATGTCTTCATGAACCGGTTTTTCTATGATGCCGCCGGCTATAAGATTTTCAATTTCAGATTTTACCTGGAAGTCCGCCCTCTCAACAAGGTCCTTTACTATGGCATTGGAACTGGTATTTTTCCAATAAGGGGACGGAAATGCTGCCGGGTTTATTGACAGAGCTTTTACGTAATTAATCACACTCCAGGGATTATAAACTTCGGCATTCCCGAACAGATATCCATCGTACCATTCCTTTAGTTCCATCTGCTTTTCCGTTCTGTGATAATCCTGGAGCAACTGATCGGCTTCCTCCTGCAGGAAACCAAAATGTTCTCCGTAGGCATCAGACAGAATGGAATGAATCTCCAGATTGTTCAGACCTGTAAAAATGGATTCTTTTGAGACCCTTAAACAACCGGTCATCACTGCAAATTCCAGGCATGGATTTGTCTTGAGTGCTGATTCAAAAACGGAACGGATAAAACTTATCATCTGGTCATAAAAACCCGCGAACCAGGAGTTTTCCAGGGGTACATCGTATTCATCAATGAGGATAACGGTTTTTGCATCATAACATTTCGTCAGACATTCAGAGAGAAAACGGATTGAGGTAGCGTATTCCTGTTCACTGCCTTCTTCTTTTGCTATTCTCATATATTTATCCCTTTCCAGCTCTAATTTTCCGCTGTCAAGAATCGATATATGGCGTTTGTATTCTCTGGCGATTTCTTCACGCAGGCAGCCGAAGGCCAGTTCATAGGAGGGCTGTTTCCCTGATTTCAAGGAGAGGTTTATGACTGGAAAGGCATTCATTTTTGCCAGATAAGTGTCGCCAGCTTCCATAATTTTCATTCCTTGAAATAAAGAACGATTGCGTTCATTCCATTCATTTTCACCTGTATTTTCAAAATAGTACTGGAGCATGCTTATATTCAGCGTTTTGCCGAATCGGCGGGGACGGGTAAATAAGTTCACTTTCCCCTTCAGATCGAGCAGTTCCTTTATGAACCAGGTTTTATCTACGTAGTAGTAGCCACCGAGAATTAATTCATCAAAGCGGTCAATTCCGACAGGCAGTGGTTTGTATTTCATAAAGACGACCTCCTTTTGCCAAATCAATGGTATCGTATCCTTTGCTAATTATATCAGAAAGCCAGGGTGTTCTCAATTGTTTCAATCAGGTATTATGTAGAAGTACACTGCAAAATTATTTCAAAATCCTTAAGATGGTGGATTGTTCCCCGCAATCTATGGTATAATGTGATGCAAAATGGATTATTATGCAGTTTTGTAGCTGTTACAGATATTTTTATATAGCAGGAGGAAATCATACGATGCAGGCAGTATTACTGGCAGGTGGACTGGGAACCAGGCTTCGTTCCGTGGTGGCTGACCGACCGAAGCCCATGGCGCTCATTGGGGATAAGCCGTTTATGGAGTATGTGGTGCGGGAGCTGAAGAATCATGGAATCACGGAAATTGTTTTCGCTGTTGGATATAAAGGCTCTATGGTGGAAGAATATTTTGGTGACGGAGAACGTCTGGGAATCAAGGTTTCCTATGCGTATGAGGAGACTCTGTTAGGCACTGCAGGTGCCATTAAGAATGCCGGCCGTCTGGTGACGGATGAGCGTTTTTTCGTCTTAAATGCGGATACCTTTTATCAGATTCAGTATGACCGTCTGGTGAAGATGAGCCAGGAGAAGAATCTGGACATGGCGCTTGTACTCCGTGAGGTACCCGATGTGTCGCGGTATGGCCGGGCTGTCCTGGAAGGAGACCGTCTGACTGCGTTTGACGAAAAGACGGAAGGTACCAGTCCGGGGACGATTAACGGCGGGGTTTATTACATGAAACGCGCCCTGCTGGACGAGATACCGGAGGGAAAGGTATCCTTAGAGCATGATATGATTCCAAAATGGCTTTCCGGCGGGGAGAAGGCTCTCGGCGGAATTGTAAACGACGGATATTTCATTGATATCGGAATTCCGGAGGACTATTACCGTTTCATAGATGATGTGGAGAAAGGGGCAGTAACTGTATGATAATCAGAGGAAGAGCGCCGCTTCGGGTCAGTTTTGGCGGCGGAGGCACAGATGTGGCGCCGTTCTGCGTGGAGCAGGGCGGAGCGATCATTGGAAGCACGATCAACAAGTATGCGTATTGTTCCATCGTTCCCAGGAATGACGATCAGATTATCGTCCATTCGCTGGACTTCGATATGACGGTGAAATACAATACAAAGGAAAACTACGTTTACGACGGCCGCCTGGATCTCGTAACGGCGGCGTTAAAGGCCATGGACATCAAGCAGGGATGCGAGGTATACTTACAGTGCGACGCACCTCCAGGATCAGGTCTTGGAACGTCTTCCACGGTTATGGTGGCGCTGCTGATTGCCATGGCGAAGTGGAAGGGCGTTTATTTAGACGGTTATGCCCTGGCCGATCTGGCATACCAGGTGGAACGGGAAGACTTAAAGATTGACGGCGGCTATCAGGATCAGTACGCGGCTACCTTCGGCGGATTTAACTTCATTGAATTCCATGGACGCAACAATGTGGTGGTGAATCCACTGCGCATTAAGAAGGAAATCATCCACGAGCTGCAGTATAATTTACTGCTGTGCTATACGGGAAATATCCATGTGTCCGCCAATATCATCAAGGATCAGGTGAAGAACTACGAGAAGAAGGACGCGTTCGACGCCATGTGTGAGGTGAAGGCGCTGGCTTATGCCTTAAAGGACGAGCTTTTAAAGGGGAACTTATACAGCTTCGGCAAGCTGCTGGACTACGGATGGCAGAGCAAGAAGCGCATGAGCAGCAAGATCACCACTCCGCAGATCAACGAACTCTATGATGAGGCGCTGAAGGCGGGGGCTCTTGGCGGGAAGCTGCTGGGCGCGGGCGGAGGCGGATATCTGCTTGTATACTGTCCCTACAATGTGCGCCATAAAGTGGCGGCCAGGCTGGAAGCGGCAGGCGGTCAGCTGACGGACTGGAATTTCGAACTCAGAGGCGCCCAGGCATGGGTAACGGATGAGGAACGGTGGAATTACGACAGTGTGAAGGTGCACATGCCTAACGGAGACTATACTTTTAATCTGTAAAACGGGAACCTATATAATTTGAACAAAAAAACATATCACAGGAAGACGATGCATGGACAGAGTTATCTTTTTAGACCGGGATGGAACCATTAACGAAGAGGTGGAGTATTTACACAGGCCGGAGGATTTAAGACTTCTTCCAGGTGTGGGGGAGGCCATCCGGCGTCTGCGGGAGCATGGATTCGCCGTCGTTGTGGTGACGAATCAGGCGGGAGTCGCAAGAGGGTATTATGAGGAAGAAGACGTAACCGTGCTCCATGACTTTATGAATGAGCAGTTAAAAGAGCAGGGCGCCTGTATCGACCATTTTTTCTACTGCCCCCATCACCCGGTTCACGGCATTGGAAAATACCGGGTGGCATGCCATTGCCGCAAACCGGAGACCGGAATGTTTCTCATGGCAGAGCAGTTCTATCAGGTGGATAAGGCCAATTCCTATATGATCGGCGATAAGCTGCTGGATGTGGAAGCAGGCCATAACTACGGCGTGAAATCCGTGCTTGTGGGGACCGGATACGGCGCAGAGACTGTGGCAGATATGACGGAGGAGGAGCAGAAGAACGCATTCGAACACTACTCCCCGGATCTGCTGTCTGCGGCGGACTGGATAATTGGAGAAACCACGACAAAACACCCATAACAAAGTGCCCATAACAAAATGCCCTTAAAAAGGAGGAACGATAAGATGGAACCTATGAAGTATTTAGAGGAACTGGTGGAGCGGTATCCGGTACTTGATGCGGTAAAAGATGATGTGCGGAAAGCGTATGAACTGCTGGAAGCCTGCTATGAACAGGGCGGTAAGCTGCTGATTGCCGGTAACGGCGGAAGCTGTGCCGACGCGGAACACATTGTCGGTGAACTGATGAAGGGATTCGTGAAGCGCAGAGAGGTATCCGATTCTTTTGCCGAATGCTTGAGAAGCGCTGATGAGGTCCGGGGAGCGGAACTGGCGAAGAAGTTGCAGGGCGGCCTTCCGGCCATTGCCTTAACCGGCCACGCAGGACTTTCCACCGCCTATTTGAATGACGTGGACGGGGATCTGATCTTCGCTCAGCAGACGTACGGATACGGAAGGCCTGGCGATGTGCTGATCGGTATTTCAACCTCCGGCAATGCGAAGAACGTGATGTATGCCATGACCGTTGCAAAGGCCCTGGGCATGAAGACCATCGGACTCACTGGAAAAGACGGCGGAGCGCTGAAGAGAGAGGCCGATGTTTCTGTCGTCGTGCCTGAGACGGAGACATTTAAGATTCAGGAGCTGCATCTTCCGGTTTATCACGCCCTGTGCCTGATGCTGGAAGAACGCTTTTTCTAAATTCGGGACAGATTGGAGACTGCTATGACAGAAAAGCACTTTATGGATGGAATCGGTAAATGGAGGGATGAGATCATTGCCGCGGGACTTCTTATGGCGTTTGCCTTCTTCATAAACAGAGGAATTGAAATAAAGGGGCTTTATATGGATGACCTCTATCTGTGGTCCTGTTACGGAGAGCAGACCTTTGGGCAGTTTATATTTCCCATGGGGAGTACACGGTTTCGTTTCCTGTATTATCTGGCTGCATGGCTGGAGCTGGCGGTGATTGGTAATCATATCGGCTGGTTTGTGCCTCTAAACATCATCTTAAACGGCTGTATTGCCTATTCGGTATACCGGTTTGGAAAGCGGCTGTCGAGAAGCTATCTGATGGGACTCGGATGCGGGTTTCTGTACCTCTTATCCAGAATGTCCTACTACCAGATCAGCCAGGTGTACGGACTGATGGAGAGTCTGGCGCTGTGGGCGGCGCTGGGGATTCTTTACTGTCTGCTTCGTTACGTGGATGAGAAGGGGGATAGAAAGAAGTACTTAATCCGGTCGTGCGTGCTCTATTTTGCAGTCTGCTTTATCCATGAGCGCTATCTGGCGCTGCTTCCCCTCATTTATCTGGCGATTCTGTATAAGAAGGGAAAAAAGAAGGCGTTCTGGTTTCTTCCTGCGGGAGTGTTCGCAGTGGTCATGGCGATCCGTGTGCTGACGACCGGAGGTGTTGCGCCCGCAGGCACGGGAGGGACCAACGTCGCCGAGACGTTCAGCGTGATGACCTCCATACGCTATGCGATCGACCAGGTCCTGTATATTTTCGGCATCAATGCCGGACCGGGCCATCTAAGCGGCGCCAGCTGGACCGAGTCGCCGTCATGGATCCATGTGCAGATCATTGCCGCAGACCTGGTGCTGCTGGTGCTTGTGATACTGGCAGTCATCCGTTTGATCCGGGATAAGGAAGGCCGCCTTAAGTATCTCCGTGATATCAGCCTGTTCCTTGTATTTATCGCCCTCTGTATCGGCGCATCCAGTGTCACAATCCGTGTGGAGACGAGATGGATCTATGTGTCCATGACAGCCGCCTATCTGCTGGCCGCCTATTTATATGGGATGATAACGGCAAAGCCGGAACACGGCAAGGTCGTTGATATCAAGAGGGAAGCGAGAAAGGCAGCCGATAAAAAAGCGGGACGCCAGAGCGCGGTTCTCTGCGGCGGCCTGTTTCTGCTCTATATTATCATCATGTTTCCCGTGGAGAATTACTACCGGGGACAGTATCCCAACCTTTATTTCTGGGCCGACCAGCAGCGGTATAATTCGCTGGCGGAAGAGACGTATGGAAAATACGGGGATGATATCTTTGGCCGGAAGATCTATATCATAGGTAATTCATACCGGATGAGCGATTTCACGGCGAGGACCTTCTTCAAGGAGTTTGACCGTGACAGGAAGGCGGAAGGAACGGAAGTTCATTTCATCGATTCTATCCATGATATCGGCCTGATCACCAATAATATGCTGGTGCTGAAGGAAGATCCGGCCCACAATGCATTCCAGGATGTCACCGACTTTGTCCGTAATTTAAAATGCGAGGCGGTCTACGGATATTACCGGGACGGCTGGATGGACGAGAGCGCTGAAGTCAGAATTATGACAGGAACCAGCGGAGTGATCAAATTGGAGATATACTACCCGGGAGAACTGACGGGATCGGAGATTTCGAAGATTTCCCTGAATGGGGAACCGGTCAAGGATCTGGTCATCAATCAGAATACCATGAAGCTGGAGATTGAGGCGGAACCGAATCAGATTGCCTGCCTCCGGTTTGATAATAATTTTTACTTAAAGGACGCGGGAGAACAGAGAGGGGAGAAGCGTTTCTCCATGATTGTGAACTTTGCGGCAGACTAGTACAGCATTGCATGAGAATGAATTACCTGGAAAGGAACTTTATGAAACGCAGATACTATTTATCCATCCTTCCCCTGGCCGGAATCCTGTTCGGCATGTGGTATATCCATATTGCGGCTTCCGATGTGATCTATTCCGATTATATCAGACTGGTGAACAGTTATCTTCCGGATGTTTGGAACCCGGAGAAATTCTTTGTGCCGGATGTTCTCACCAGAATTCCGGTAAATTATCTGTCCCGCATCATCAATGTGGCGTTTTTTGGATTCAACACCATGTTTGACCGTGTGCTCGGCGTTCTTGCGCTGGGACTTTCCGGATTTGTCCTGGGAAAATACTGCCTGTTAAGGAAGGTGGGGGCCGTCTGGTTTACTATCCTGATGGCGTTGATGTTCAGCCTGAATAAATGGGAGATGCTGATCAATGGAAGCGGCTGGGCCCATTTCCTGGCCTTCGCCGGATTCTATTACCACTATCTCGTTATGGACAGGCTGTGGACCGGGGACGAGAAGCCGGGAGACAGAAAGCTTCTCGTGATCCTTCCGTTTGCCATAACCATCCTGACGGCCGGTCCGTACTGCGCTGTCTATTCTGTGGTGGTCATGATGGCATATGGCTTCATGGCGATTCTGGATTACCGGAAAACGAAGCGGCTTGAGAAAACGTATCTTCTCTATGCTCTGTGTACACTGGCGGCTCTGCTCCTTTATATGTGGAGTAATTCGCTTACGGTGGAGGATCATGCCGCGGCGGCCGAGGTGGGGCTGTTCACACAGCTTGCGCAGACTCCGGGCTTTTTTGTCCGGTTTATCCTGATCTCCTTTTCCTCCATGGTCGTTGGAATCGAGGAGGCAATTGCCGCATTTAAGGGCAATATCGTCCCGTTTGCGATTCTGGGATTTCTTGTGATAGCGGCTTACTTATACGCGCTGTATTTAAATTTCCGGTACCGGCTGTATGAAAAGTCAATGGTGCCGCTCATACTGATTGTATCGGGAGGACTCAACCATGTGCTGATTCTCCTGTCACGGTGGATTTTTCTGGTTGATGACTATGGCGCCAGCTCAAGATACGCCCTGCAGTTCCAGGCGGGGATATTTGGAATTATACTGACCTTTGCGCTGTGCCGGAACGAGATGGTGGTGAAAAAAATGGCGCGCGGAAAATACCGTATCTTCTCTGCCGCGGTTGTTTCTTTCTGCCTGCTGTTTCTGGCCGGTAATGCGTATACGACATACCATGAACTGAAAAAGGCTCCGGATCGGAAAGAAACCTTTGAGATACGGGCGCAGATGGCGCTGAACTTCGAAGAGATGACGGATGAGGAGCTGAGGGATGGGTTTGAATACCGGAGGACCCGCCCGGAAAGCGGGGCGCAGGTCAGGGAGGCGCTGACGATCTTAAAAGACAACGGCTGGGGTGTCTTTAGGCCAAATAAATAAATTTGTAACTGAGGTGGAGAAACTGATGGAACGGACTCATAAATCTCCCCGCGGGAGGCGGGGCGGCAGCTCTCTGCAGAGCAGAGGGCTGGTTTTACTTCTGTGGGTGTGCGCCCTGGGGGCGATCGCGTATTCCGCGGACCAGTTGTTCGTAAAGGGAATTCTGTCCTGGCACAGGCAGCAGAAAGAATATTATGATATGATGGCAGAGGTGACTGCGCTCTTCTGCGTTTTTACTGTCCTGTATGGACTCATAAGAAGCCGGATTTTAAAGGCGGTCGGGACCGTGGCTGTTCTGTCCGTCTTTTTCTGGGGGCATATGGTATTTCTCCCGGTGGTGACGGCAGGCGTCTATCTGGCCTACTTGATTGTATTGGGAGAATTTTTTTGCAGAACGGTCCTGAGGCTTAAGGAGTCCGACGGCGCAGCGGTACATTTCCTGTGCGGCTCTCTTCTTGTGATCCTGGTCTTCTGCCTGATGTCGACCGTGGGAATCGGCGCCATCGGGTATCTGCAGGTATTTGTGGTGGTCAGCGGAATTTTTCCGGTGTTCTGGCGGTGTGTGCGGCACGGAAAGAAAAATGTGAAAGAACCGGCTGGAAATGGCCGGGGAAATAGCTGGGGAAATAGCTGGAAAAATAGCTGGGGATATAGCCGGAGGTCCGGGCGGGAGAGTGAGAGCGGAATTTGGCTCATGGCGCTCTGCTTTGCATTTATCGTGACCATGTTCTGTATTCAGGCCGGGCGCATGAATACTGCTCTGGATTTTGACAGCCTCTGGTACGGCGTCCGCTCCCGGTACGTGCTGGACAATGGAAACGGAATTTACGAAAATATGGGGACCATCGGAATCGTCTACACCTATTCCAAGGGCTGGGAAGTGATGACGCTTCCCCTCGCAAATCTGCCCTCATACAGCTTCCTTCTTGCTTTTAATCTGTGGCTGACGGCGGGCGTCATATTTATGGCGTACCAGATTGCCCGTTTCTATATGGGAAAAGGCCACTCAACCGTATTTGCCGCTCTTTTAGCCGGAGTGCCTGGAATCATGAATATGGCCATCACTACAAAGACGGATATTGCCACGCTTCTCTTCCAGGAAATCATGATCTATTATCTTCTCAAGTATTTGAAGGAGGGAAGAAGGGAGTGGAGATATCTGGCATATGGATTCGCCGCCTTCTTTCTGACATGGACACTGAAACCGACGGCCCTCGTATTCTCAACTGCTATTCTCGGTATGAGCGTGCTGTTTCTGTTGTGGAAACGCCTGCTTCCGTTGTGGGGCGGGAAACGAAAGGCTGGACAGGCCGGGGGGAAAGGGAATGCTGGACAAGGCGGCGCGCTGGGGCTTTTTCTGCTGTCGCTTCTGTCGCTCGCCGGAATCTGGGCCAGAACGGTAATCATCACAGGGCTTCCGGTGACCTCGGTGTTCTCTTCCATTCTTACAAAGCTTGGGCTGGAGATGAAGTATCCCTTCAATGTCAATAAAATTCCTAACAGCGGGGCGGAGCTGCCTCTTGGCGAACAGCTTGTGAATTTCATCGAGCGGGCCTTCGGCTTCCTGCTTCGGCCGCTGGGCGTGGATATGGACCATGTGATTCTGGCCTGGGGTGGATTTCTGCTGTTTATCGTGCTTCTTTTGTGGATATTCAGTTTGTTTTACAGAAAAAATGTGGAAAATGATAGTGAAAGGCTGCTTTCGTCCTGGCTGAACGTAGTGTTTATCCCCTTTTTGATGGTCTGCGTAGTCAGTCTCTATATGCTGGTCCAGGTGGACGGAAATTACTTTATGCTGCTGTATGTCCTGGCTGCGCTTTACGTGATGCGGCTTGTGGTCAGGATCTCGGATAAGACGGTGAGAAACGGGCTATGCGGTATACTGGTTCCCGTCATGTGTTTCTGTGCGGTGGTGTCCTCCCTGACAAACTGGAGCTGGGTCGTGGGATTTTCGCCGGTTTCCTGGAATCATCATGGGTACTACGACCACCAGGAGGCGAAGCACCAGGAAATGGTGGAAAAAGGAAACGGGCAGATCTGGGATATTCTTGCGGAAGATCCCGAAAACCGTCTGATTGCGGTGGGAGACCATCCCGGAGTGCTGGGATTCCCCTGCAATGCCCAGTCGTACGATGATATCACCGGTTCCTGGGGAAATGTGGTCCTGGTGAAAACCATGGATAATTTCGTGGAGTTTATGGACTATGCGAAGACGGATTACGTCTACACAGAGGCCGGATATATGGAAGAGGAACAACGGTGCTACAGCCTCGTTCGCACGCTCATTGAATATGGCAAGCTGATTCCTGTCTGTTATGAGGAAGGAAACATGCTGGCGCGGGTGGATATCGACGGAGAATATACGGAAACCAGCCGGGCAGCATTGACAGAATTTGACAAATGTTATATAAAGAAGAATGTGGAATAGGCGGAAAGGTTGGAGTTGGAAATGAAGAAAGAAGTTAAAATAGGAATCGGGCTGGTATTTCTGGCGTTTTATGTGTTTCTGATCATGCAGTTCGGCAAGGTATTCGTGTATTATGACGACTTCGGATATTTATCGCTCAGCTATGGAAATACGGTGCCGGATGTGATTGGTTCCAATTATACGTTATCCCAGCTGCTTTCCTTTATGGGGAAACACTACTTCTATTCGAATGGAAGGCTGTTCTATTTATTCCTGTTCAGCTTTTTAAATATGATAGGCGGACTGGCTGCGGTCCAGGTCTTTATGGCAACCAGTGTCCTGGCGATTCTGATGCTGGTCCATTACGTGGTAATGCGTCATATAAAGCCTGCGGGATGGCGCCCGGTGTTTCTGGCTGCTTTTATCTGCCTGCTCTATGGAACCATCGGAATTCTGATTCAGCGTCTGGGAACGTACTGGTATGCGGCCAGCTTTCTGTATGTGGTACCTACGGTTACATTTCTGGTACTGGCAGTTCTTTACTATGAGACAATTGGGGAAGAACCGGAGACCTGGAAAAAGGCAGTCTGCATCGTGCTGGCATTCTTCGCAGCATTTTCTCAGGAAGAGTGGCTGGTGGCCGTGATCGGATATATCTGCATGGTGATTGCCTGGAAGACTTTGAAGAAATACCGCGTCCGCGCTTACGATTTCGGAACGCTGGCAGCGGCTGTGGCCGGGGCGCTTCCGATTCTGACCTCACCGGCGGTAAAGATGCGTATGGACAACAACAGTGAGTTTTCCAATCTGCCGTTTATCCAGAAGGTAATGACCAACTTAAGAAATTTGATGAATCTGTTCTTTTCTTCCGATAATCAGAATTACCTGGCAGTGCTCCTGATGGCTCTGATGGGGCTTGGAGCCTATATGATCTGGAAGAAGATGAAGCTGCCTGTTTTAAATATCGTTTATCTGGCATTTTCCGCGGCCATCACCGTGTACCTGTTCCTGAAGCTGAACCGCCATGTCCTGGGGGCTGGCGGCCATTCTCAGGCGATGATATGGGTTCTGTTTCTCTATCTGATCGTGACTGCGGTGCAGGTGATCCGTATTTTATATGACAGAGACCAGATTTTGATGGGAATGATATTCCTGGCAGCGATTCTGACGCTGGCCTGCCTTGTGGTGGTGCCGGAGCTTCCCCAGCGGGTGCTCCTTCCGTTTATCTATCTGTCCTATACACTGTTCGGGTACTTATTCTGCCTGATCCTGCTGGAACGGAAGAGTGTGGTATGGGGGCTGGCCGGGCTCGTCTTCGTGGCGGCTGTCAGCATTCCCAACCTTAAGAATATTTACCGGGGGTACAGCATCAACTATGAAGTGCTCATGTACAACGATGGCGTCATCCGGGATGCCGCGGCACGAATCCGCGGGGGAGAGGAGATAAAGAAATTAACTCTTTATCAGAATCCCGACCGTCTGTGCAGCTGTGAGATGGTTTACGATGAGAATTTTAAGTATATGATATACTGGATGGACGAGTATTACGATCTGCCGTCCGAAGTGGAACTGGAGTATGAGCCAATCACTGATTTGAGTGCATGGCAGCAAACACACTGACTTAAAGGAGTATAAACTGTGGAGAAAAAATTATCGGTCGTCGTATCCTGCTATAATGAGGAACTGGCGCTGCGCCAGTTTTACGCGGAGACGTCGAAGGTACTGAAAAGCTTGAGCTGGGATTATGAACTTATTTTCGTCAATGACGGAAGCCAGGATGGCAGCATTGAAATTCTGAAGGAACTGGCGTCTGGAGATGAGAAGGTGAAGGTGGTAGATTTTTCACGCAATTTCGGCCACGAGGCCGCTATGATAGCGGGCATGGACTACAGCAGCGGGGACGGAATCGTCTGTATGGACGCGGACCTTCAGCATCCGCCGGAATGCCTGCCTGGAATCATTGCAAAGCTGGACGAAGGGTACGATGTCATCAATATGGTCCGTACGAAAAATGAGTCCGCCGGCTGGTTTAAGAACTTTGCCGGAGCGGCGTTTTACCGGCTGATTAATATTCTCTCCGATGTGAAATTTGAACCGAACGCCTCTGATTTCTTCGCTGTATCGAAGAAGGCGGCAAAGGTGCTTAAGACAAATTACCGTGAAAAGGTTCGTTTTCTTCGTGGCTATGTGCAGAATATCGGATTCAGACGGACAACCATTGAATACGAGGCCAGAAACCGTGTGGCAGGGGAAAGTAAGTACAGCATCAAGAAGCTGATCACATTTTCCATGAACACGATCATGTGCTTTTCCAATCTGCCGCTGAAGCTGGGCATTTACGCCGGCGGATTTGCGGGAGTCCTGGGAATTATTATGATGATTTACACGATCTGGAGCTGGGCGGAGGTTGGAACACCCAGCGGCTACGCGACAACCATTGTGCTGATCTGCTTCATGTTTGCAATTCTTTTCCTCATTGTCGGGATCATCGGGAATTATATTGCGATTCTGTTTGCGGAGTTGAAGGACAGGCCGATCTATATTGTGGGTGAGACGAAGAATTTCCCGGAGGAGAAGGAATAATGAAAGTAAAGATGACATGTAAAAAAGTGGATACGATGAACTATGTAGTGGCGTTTCTGGAAAAACTGGTCAATACGCCAAGTCCCAGTGGATTTACGGATGAAGTGATGGCTCTGGTGGAGAAGGAGGCGGCCGGTTTTGGGTTCCTGTCCCATTACAGCAGGAAAGGCGGCCTCATCATTGAGGTTCCCGGGAATACGGATGCGGTTCTGGGGCTTTCCGCCCATGTGGACACGCTGGGGGCTATGGTCCGTTCCATCAGCTCCGAGGGAATGCTGCGCATCGTTCCGGTGGGCGGCTTCATGATGGAGAGTATTGAAGGAATGTACTGTAAGGTACATACCAGAACGGGAAAGGTATATACCGGTACGATTCTCACAAAGGAACCGTCGGTTCATACGTATGATGATGCCAAAACCCTGGAGAGAAAGCCGAAGAATATGGAAGTACGCCTGGATGAGAGGGTAAAGAGTGAAGACGATGTCAAGGCGCTGGATATCTCCGCCGGTGATTATATCAGCTTTGATCCGATGTTTGTCTATACGGAAAACGGTTTTATCAAGTCTCGTCATCTCGATGACAAGGCCTCTGTGGCTGTGCTGATGGGAGTATTGAAGGAGCTGGGGGAATCCGGTGTGAAGCCGGAGCGCACAATTAAGATCGTAATCAGCAATTATGAGGAAGTCGGTTTCGGCGCAAGCTGGATTCCGGAAGATATCGAGGAATTTATCGCAGTTGATATGGGAGCGCTGGGTGATGATCTGGCTGGAGATGAATACCGGGTATCCATCTGCGCGCTGGATTCTTCCGGACCATACGATTACAAGATGACAAGCCGTCTGATCGAGATCGCTAAGGAGCAGGAGATCGGGTACGCTGTGGACATTTTCCCGCATTATGGCTCTGACGTGGGAGCGGCTCTGCGCGGCGGTCACAATATCCGCGGCGCGCTGATCGGACAGGGTGTTCATGCGTCGCATGGCACGGAGCGGACGCATGTGGAAGGGCTGGAGCAGACGCTTCGGCTGATCGAAGGATATCTTGGACTGAACTAGGGCGTACAGATGGGGAGGTTAGAATGGAGACGGTTCAATTAACCAGGGAGCAGGCGCGGCGTTTTTTGCTGCGGAGACATGGCCTTTTGGGTGGATACCGGTTTGAAGGAAAACGGGGAGTCCTGGAGTTTGTAAAACAGGAGGGCTGTATACAATTCGATCCGGTAAACGTATGCGGAAGGAGTCCGGAGCTGGTCCTGGTGTCCCGGGTAAAGGGATTTACGAAGCAGATGCTTTATGAGCTTCTGTACCAGGACCGGGTGCTGATTGATTACTTCGATAAAAACCTCTCCATCTTTGCCACGGAGGACTGGCCCTATTTTGAATGCTACCGCGGCCAGCACCGGCAGTGGGAACGGAGCCATGCCGATATCGAGACGGTGAGCGAGCAGGTGAAAGGGATCATTGCGGAGCGGGGAGCGGTCTGCTCCGCCGACTTGGACATGCCGGGAAAGGTGCATTGGTACTGGAGCGATACGAAGCTTTCCCGGGCGGCGCTGGAACATCTGTATTTTACCGGTGATCTGGCTGTTCATCACAAAAAGGGTACGGTAAAATATTACGACTTGATCAGCCGCTGTGTCCCGGAGGAAATCTTAAACCGGAAGGATCCGCTGCCGAATGAACAGGACCACCAGAAATGGCGCGTTCTGCGGAGAATCCGTTCCGTCGGTCTCTTATGGAACCGCCCGTCAGATGCATGGCTGAATATTACAAACTTAAATGCTGCCGGCCGCCGGACTATTTTCGAAAGCCTGCTGAAAGAGCATGCCATCGTTCCCGTTTCGGTAGAAGGAATCCCGGAAACTTTTTATATGGCCAGCGAGGATCTGGAACTGGCGGAAGCGTGCGGATTAGGGAAAAACTGGAAGAAAAGGTGCGAATTTCTGGCGCCGCTCGATAACCTGCTGTGGGATCGGAATTTGATTCGCATGATCTTTGACTTCGATTACAAATGGGAGATTTATACTCCGGTGGAGAAACGGAAATACGGCCATTACGTGCTCCCGATTCTCTACGGCGACCGCCTGATCGGACGTATCGAGGCACCATACGACCGGAAGGAAAAACAGCTGAATGTGAAAAATATCTGGTATGAGCCGGGAGTCAGGAAGTCGGCGGAGATGCAGAGGGCGCTTAACGGTGCAGTGGAGCGGCTGGCTGAATTTAACCGGGGGGAAGTTAGCGGAAGTTAGCGGTTTTACCTTGCGCCGCCGTAAATATATTTGCGATTCAGAATCATCTATAGTATAATTATATTTATGAATAAATATCAATGGTTCCTATAATGGCACTTATGAGAAGCGTATTTTCTTATAGGTGCTTTTTCCGTCAGATCTGATTCCATCAGGTCTGTATTTTTTTGAAAATTTCTGAGAATTCCTGTTAATTTTTCGCATGTTGATAAACATAAGTGCCATTATAGGAAAAGAATCCGATAACAGCGTTTTTATCAAACGTTTTGCGCGAAAGGAGCTTCTCAAAATGACTGAAAAAGTATGTTTTACCACTCTGGAGACAGATGAAAAGTTAAATTATCTTTATGATGAGATGAGAGGATTGGCAAAGAGGCAGGACCAGATGATGGGGGATTTGGAATACATAGGAAAGCAGCTCAGACGGGTAGAGATTATTCAGGATGACAATATTGCGGACAGCATTGCAGCCATGGTATCGAATTTTTCGGATATATCAAAAAAGATGGATCATTTCATTAACATGGAAGCTGTCCTTCATACAATAAAGTCAGATGTGAAGATCATAAAAGAGCTTTAGAGTGTGTTCTTAATGCGGGGCCGGCTATTTGCCGGCCCGCTCCAGGTCTTTCTGAAATACGTTGAGATCCTGCCCCTTCAGAGCTCGTTCCAATAGCTGTGGAACCTTCTGCGGATTGCACGCAAAGCAGGGGATTCCCATGGAGGCGATCCGTCCGGCGATCTGTTCGTCGTAGTAGGGACGGCCGCCGTCGGCAATGGCGAGAAGGCAGATGACTGACACCCCGGAATCCTTCATTTCGCCTAAACGGCGCAGAAGGCCGGCGCGGCTTCCACCTTCCATCAGATCGCTGATAAGGAAGAACAGGGTTTTCTTTGGGGTATCAATCAACTGTTGGCAGTAGGCCACCGATTTCTCGATGTCGGTGCCTCCGCCCAGCTGGAAGCCAAACAGAAGATCCACCGGATCATCGCATTTTTCTGTTAAGTCCACCACATTCGTGTCGAAGGCCACGATATGCGTTTTTAAGGACCGGAGACTGGCCAGAATGCAGCTGATCACGGAGGAGTAGATCACCGATTCTCCCATGGAGCCGCTCTGGTCTACATCCAGGATCACTGTGTAGCGGTTGGATATATTTTTGGATGTCCTGTCATAAAAGTAAAAGCGTTCCGGGACCAGCTTCTTCAAATCGGGATTATAGTTCTTCAAATTCCGGCGGATGGTTTCCTTATAGTCTAGGGCAGCGGCTGATGGGATCGGGCTGTGGCCGCCTCCGGTCAACCGTGGCGGTAACGGCCCTGCGGATATCGTCTGCCAGCAGGCGGTTAATCTCTTCCACGATCCGTTCAATAAAGGAACGGACCTGCTCCTTGGAGCGCTTTGGTATCTGATCCTTCAGGGTCAGCATCATGGAAGCCAGATTTAAGTCCGGTTCCAGCTTTTCCAGGAGCTCCGGCTCGAACATCAGCTGTTTTAAGCCGCAGCGTTCCATGGCATCTGCCTGGATGATCGATACCAGTTCCTTGTCGAAAAGCGATCTCACATCGCCCAGCCATTTGGAGACAACGGGGGCCGAAGGGCCTTTGCCTGCGCCGCGGGGGCCGAAGCCTCCGCCGGAGGAGGTATTGTCATAGATGGCGGCAAGCGCCTGATCCATCAAATCCTGTTCCCCGCTTAAGGAGGTGTCGCCCATAGCGGAAAATCCGGCCTCACTCTCTTCGCCCAGAATTAACCGCCACCGTTTGATTCTATCTTCCAGTTCCATATATGTCACCTCCCATGTAACCGTTCAGACGGCTCATCTTCCTGACCGAAAAATCCGGTCATATTCCGTCAAAATCAAAATCATCGAGCGAATCTATCATTTCCAGTTCTTCCGTCTTTAAGGCGCGGGTCACGGTTTCGGAGACCTGATCCTTGTTCACCTGCCAGATTTCCCCCAGATTCTCTGCCACATCGGCTTTTTCGCCTGGAGTAAAATCAGAAAATGCCCGCCGGAGAAAAAGGAGCGCCCGTTTGAACTCTTCCTCATCCAGCGTATCTAAGTAGCTGCTTAGTTCCTTCCACAGGCTGAGCCGGGCGATAAGCGCGTATCGGTTCTTTTTCGACAGCCCTGCAAACCATCCGGCGCCCAGTTTGGCCGGAATTCCCTTTGAAAGCCGTCTCTGGACTTCCCGTCCCAGCTCCTCATCCTGCATGCGGCCGCGTTCCAGAAGCACAGCCGTGCAAAAACCGGAGATTCTGGTGTTGATATCATCCCGCGAGGCGATCTCCTCCATCAGGCGGACGAAACGCTCCTCATCCAGAAAATCATGGTGAAGGCAGACGGAATTTAACCGATCCACACTCCTTACAATCTGTTCCGCGGCGGGATCGTCGCAGAAACAGGCAGAGACCAGCAGCAGGCAGGCACGCAGGAAAATCTGTTCCAGAACGGGAACCAGCGGGGATGAATCGAGCCGTCGGATATCTCCAAAACGCATGACTACGGAGATGCTTTCCGCCGAAGCCGCAAGATCGGTCAGAGCAGAAGAGTCCGCGGCCAGGTGCTGCAGAATATCCGTGATATAAGCGACCATCTCAGGCATACCGCAGAGGTAAGATTCCTCCAGAAGCTTTGCGGCGGCGCTGATTTCCGTGGCTTCCCTGGCACGCTCTCTCATGGAAAAGGAGGCGGCTCCGGTGACCGTGTCCCCCTTCAGCGTGGCTTCAACCAGCTCGATCTCGACCTCCGGCGTCCATTTTAGCGTCCAGGCCTCGGCCCATGTGGCGTCCTCCTGCCTGAGCGGCTGCAGCGTACCGAAGCCGACATTTAAGACCCTTAAACGGTGCAGAAAAAAAGAACGGTTCAAGTCGCGGAAGGCGGCCGCTTCGGATTTTACACTTAGATTTTCGCGAAGGTCCAGGGATATGCTTTCCGCCACCTCGGACCGGTATTTCTCCAGCTTTAAATCCCGCAGGTTCCGGTAAAAATCATCCTGAAGGCTGGTGCGGCTCACCCCCTGGGGAAGGGAGCCTGTCACAGTCCCGATCTCCGTGGCTGCGGCGGCGAGGGCTATTTCAGAAAAATGTCCATGCCCCATGCAGGTTACGGCAGCGTCGCGCAGATCACAGAGGGCAGGCAGACTGTGTCCGCCTAAAGCGGCCAGAGATTTGGAAAGTTCGACCGCTTTGATGACTTCGGCGGACGAGACCATGAAGCCATGCTCTCTCTGATAGTTGGAAATGGAGGTCAGGTACGTATAGAGCGCCAGTTCCCGGTCCTGTTGCAGGAAAGAGCGCCAGACCATTCCGTAATAGAAGGGGGCCTTGTTACCGGCGCCGTATCCGGATCGGGAGGAGAGGCGGTAATAGGAGTAGGGCATCAGCGTCACGCTGCACTCCACGGCCGGAAGCTTTCCCCGCTCTTTGTCGGTCATGGCAGGGGCATCGTTTAAAAGGCCTGCCGTATGGTACGCTCCGGTGACCACCACCGTGCGTTCCGGCGCGAAGCCTTCCGCGGCAGCCCGGGCAATCTGGCGGCGCATGTAAGCCTCGCGGACGAGGATTTCGGGCCAGTCGCTGTCATTTCCCGCGGTCAGACTGCGCAGCTCTTCACCGAATACCGCCGCCCCGGCCATATATTCCTCCGGAGTCTGGCTGTGCTCCATGGTATATTCCCAGAATGCCTCATGACCGCCTTCTCCGCACTGGGAATCCAGCAGCCGGTATACGTCGCCGGAGCCCTGTTTCTCTGAATCATCGGAAAGAGTGGTCTCCGTCACCGGTCTCTGAATGCCCAGAAATACGCCTGAAGGCAGATCGATGAAACGGCAGGGGACGCCATGGTCCTTCGCCCAGAGCACCGCCTGATACTCCGGTGAATATTCTGCAAACGGGTACAGGATCGTGCGGATGGGCGACTCTTTTGTGTAGGCCATGACCGCGATCGGCGGTTTTGTCTCCGCCCCTGCAATGTCGCCAAGGAGAGCGGTAAAATCGGAGGGGCCCTCCACTAATATCAGTTCCGGTTCCCTTTCGTCCAGGAGCCGTCTCAAATGGTATGCGCCGGCGGGCGAAAGATGACGGATTCCAAAACAAACCGGATGCTCCATCTATTTGTTCAACTCCTTACACTCTTTGTAAAGGCCAAGCCACTGGCTGCCGCGTTTCTTCATAATGTTTTCCAGATACTCCTTAAAGACCATGCTGTCCTTGTCCTCGTCCTTTACGATGGCGCCCTGCAGAGCGGCCGCCAGATCGTAGTCGGTAATCGTTCCGTTTCCAAAGCTTCCCGCCAGAGCCATGCTGCCGGCAAGAAGGGAGATGGCCTCAGCCGTGGAGAGTACTCCGGAGGCCGGCTTTAGTTTCTGTTTTCCATCCAGCGTCATCCCGCTCCGCAGTTCACGGAAAATGGTGCAGACCTTTTCCACCACGTCTGCTTCCGGGAGTCTGGCGTTTAATTCCAGATTGGCCGCCATCTGATCCACCCTGGTTTTTACGATTTCCATTTCAGAGGTTAAGTCTGAGGGCGTCGGAAGGACCACGATGTTGAAACGCCGTTTCAGGGCTGCGGACATCTCGTTGACGCCCTTGTCACGGGTATTGGCCGTTGCGATAATGGAGAAGCCTTTTTTTGCCGGCAGCTCGTAGGCCAGCTCCGGCACTGAAATTCGTTTTTCAGACAAAATGGAGATCAGCGCGTCAGAAACCTCGGAGGCGCAGCGGGAAATCTCCTCGATTCTGGCGATGCTTCCCGTTTCCATGGCGCGGTAGACCGGGCTTTTGATCAGCGCCTCGTCGGAGGGCCCCTGGGCGATCAGCATGGCGTAGTTCCAGGAATACCGGATGTGCTCCTCGGTGGTGCCTGCGGTGCCCTGTACTACCTTCGTGGAATCTCCGTTAATGGCGGCCGTTAAATGTTCCGACAGCCATGATTTGGCCGTTCCCGGTTCGCCGATTAAAAGCAGGGCGCGGTCGGTGACGAGCGTGGCGATGGCGATTTCCACCAGGCGTTTATTTCCGATATATTTCGGTGTGATTTCCACTCCGCTGGCCCGTCCCCCTGTGATGTAGGTGAGCACGGAGCGGGGACTCATACGCCATCCGGATGGCACCGGATCTTTTTCCGAGGCGATCAGGGCATCGATTTCTCTCTGATACATTTCCTCGGCAGGCATACGCTGTACATTGTCGTTGTTTTGTCTGTTCTTTTCTGTTACCATCATTTACCTCCCAGGTGCTATATAATACCGGCTGCCTCATCAATCATTTTTCTCATCATACTGCTGGAATCCCAGTTTTTACGAATGGGGCTCTTCATGGGATACGTGCATATGAAATTGTCGATTTCCCGGAATTCCTGCTGTTTTTCTTCCTCTGTCATGGGAAGCTGGTCGATCAGTTGTCTGACACGCCAGAAGCTGATGCCGGAATCTCCATTTTTTTCTACATAACGGGCTACCAGTCCTTTGAAATCGGTCCAGCCACACTGGATAAGCGGCCAGTAGAGGACGCTGTTATCGGACACAATGAGAGCCTTTTTATAGAGATGGCTTCCGAGAAGAGGCCGAACCTCGGGAGCGGCCATCTTGGCAAGCAGATGATCGCTGTCCAGCTTTTGCGGCGTTCCATTTTCGGCAACGCAGCTTATGCCCTCCCGGACTGGAACCATACTGCCGGTAAAGAATTCAAACCATCGGGGATCTAAGTTTTCTTTCAGCGGCCGCTGAAGCTTTATGAGACGCTGCCGTCCGCCGCCTTCTCTCAGGGGAATGAAATACTCGTGGCGCCCGGAGTGTTCCACGTAATTGATCTGACCGAACACTGCCATCAGAGCAGTGGTGGCACGGCTTTTCTCCTCTTTCCCGATGCCAAGAATACTGGTCTTAGGGAAACGTTCCCGATACTGGTCGTAAACCGTTTTTGCAGGCATGGTCAGCAGATCTGCTGTCAGCGAAGCGGGATACCAGGCTTTTCCGTGTGTTTCGGCCAGCGCGCGGGCGCAGGTTATGAGCCGCTCATCGAGGCTGCGGGCGATGGATCTCGATAAAAGCTCCGGGAATCTTCCATAATAGCTCTTCTTATTCCAATCGGCTGCGGCTGCACGTTCATACAGAGCCAGGACGGAAGAGTCCGCTTTGCCGGTCAGGGCCTCGAGGAGAAGCTCTAAGTGCTCCTTCGTCTTATTTTCGGAACCGAGGTCAAGCTCATCAAAGAAGGTATGGGCCAATGCTCCAAGACAGGCTGAAAGGTGGTCGGAGCGTGAAAAATTCAAATATTTCATGGCCTCCCAGGGAGTGCGGTCCAGAAGTGTTTCTAAATACTGTTCTGACTCTGCGGTATCCATGAGAACCAGAACCTGTCGGGCTGCCTCGAGGCTGCTGCCTTTTTCTGTCTTCAAAAGGTCGAGAAGCAGGCCGGAATTCCTCTTGTCGAAACGGAGTGCGGATACAGCCTCCTCCCTCAAGTCCTTTTTTGCCCAATCCAGCAGGCTTATGTAGAAATCATTTTCCTTCTCTCCGGAGATCGCCTCGATGACACGAAGACGGCGTACCCGGCCTCCGTCACTGCACTCTGCAAAACCCTGTTTCAAGAGAGGGAGGAAGCTTTCACCCTGATGGGAGAGCCAGTCCTCCGCCAGAGCCGCAATCTCGTTGTAGCGGTCAGACAGGGCGGGAACCATGGCGGCCTGTACACGATAATCGTCAAAAAGCTCCGGTGTGTTTTGAAGCGCTTCTGAAATGACGGCATATCTCCCGCCTCCTGTGCCTGTGAGGGCCTCCAGAAGAGGTTTTACTGCACGGAAGGGCTGGCAGGGGGAGAATGGCCGCACGGCCAGCTCCAAAGGAACGAGCGTGCCGGGAACGCCGCACCCGGCCTGCGTGCAGAGAATGGCTTCGGAGAGCGCCAGCGTATCGAGCAGGGTCCCCGCCCGGTCTTTGCAGTCCGGGGCGATGGTCTGGGCGGCCATCAGATAAAGCTTTTTAATTACCGGAGATGCGTCGGCCAGAGGGGCGATGCTGTCTACGGCTCTTTTCAATCGAAAGTCTTCTCCGGCAAGCCGGACGCCTGCCGCCGCCGCGGCTTCCAGCCGTTCCTGAAGATCATATAATGCCTGAAGTTCCATAATTGTTCCTCCCCATATTAATAAAGCAGACGTACGACAGCCTGATCTGTGATGACCGCATACGGGTGCAGACAAATGGCATGAAGTTCTGTGCTGTACCATAAGACACCGAAAAGTACCTGATTTTCTAAAAACCCGGGATCGGGAAGCTGGGTGAGTCTGAACACACCTGGCTGGTCGCCGGGGCGGTCCGCCAGCCGGATGGTAGTATTGTCGTGGTCCATCAGTCCCAGGGTGGTCTCATCAGTAAGTTCTTCGGCACTATGCCCAATCAGAGCATAAGAAAGCAGACAGCCGTACCGTCCGGAGGAGAGTGTATTTTTCAGTTCATTTTTGGCAGCCTTAACCGCTTCTTTGACGGATGCACAGGCATGGGCCCGGACTTCACTCATAACGGCACTGGTGACCGGTTCGAATTCCTGACGGTCCCAGCGAATCCGGCGGTTTCCCGTACCCGGATAGTAGGAGAGGCAGGGAACCCGCACCATGTCGGATACTGAGTCTTCTTCCTTTACATATTTTAATGCCTTCAGCGGGCGGTAATGACAGGTGACGGAAAGCTCTCCGCTGTCTAAGTCGATCCACCAGCCCTGGTCTACCAGTTCTTTTCGGGCCATGTCGCAGGATTCCTGGAAGGAAAGCTGCAGGAGACGAGCGTTCTCCTTCTTTAAGCCCAGTTCATTTAAACGGTCAAGTGTCCAGATTCCGCCAAGTTCCTCGTAAAGGACGCTGTTCTCGTCTTCCACATTTCCCTGTTCCAGCTTCTCGGTCAGCCATGCTCTGGATTTCCGGATCAGTGCGCGCAGCCGTACCAGCGTTCCGGCGGATTCAGCGATACCTCTTTCCCGAATGCCGTTTTCCACGCCTGCCTTTTCCAGATCCTGCATTTGCAGAATGAGCGTGCGGATCAGGCGCTCCGGGCCGGGCAGATAGTAGTCACCCAGCTGCTTTGCCAGATCCTGATACGTCTTTAAGGTACTGCCTTTTAATGTGGCAAGTCCGGCGTCCAGAAGTTCATTTACCATGGTTTCCGCCATGGCGAGGCCGTCCAGCTGTTTTTTCAGTTTCTTTGTGCGGGCTGCAAGACTCGCTGGTTTTGAAGCTTTCGTGGACTTCTTTGCCTCACCGTCCGTGCGGCCTTTCTCTTCTTTTTTCTCCTCGCGGGCCTCTTTCCTGGCGCGTTTGTCGAGGATGGTCTGCGGAATCTCACAAGTTTCCCACGGCTCATCTTCCAAAAGCTTAAGCATCAGAGCCAGGCCATGTTTACAGGGAAACTGACGGCTGGGACAGCTGCAGCGGCAGACAGGCGCTGCTTCATCTATGAAATCGACGGATACGCTGTAAACGGAACTTCCGCTTCCCCTGCAGTCTCCCATGTAAAAGGTGTCGTCGGCGGAGCGGGCCAGGTGTGTAAATCCGCCGCTCTTTACAATCTTCTTTGCATTGGCCACAGCACTCGCGTTCGGCGCCATGGCTGCGATCTGTTGTTCGGTCAGATGCTTCATGATGCGGTCCTCCTGATTGGTAGATTCTTTTATTCCCGCGTGGGAATTTGACTGATAATATTTTCACGAATCAGATTGCTATGATAAGAGTATAGCACATATATGGAGGTTTTTTAACAAAAAATTCCCCGGAAGCGTTCGTGCAGCTTCCAGAGAATTTAGTGTAATTTTAAGATTTACGATTTATTTGCTTTTAAAAGAGACTTGTACTAAATAAAAAGTTCATCCTCATTTACGCCTTACTCCAGGCTAAATTTACTGTTGTATGGTGAGTTTTACCGGAATTAAAGGTTTGGCTCGTCTCTGCACTAATCTCTAAAAATTATTATTAAAGACTCAACAACTATTGCAATCAAAATAATTAAAACATATGTTCCGAATTGAGACTTTACTATATTAAACCAGGAAGCATGGGTCTTAATTCTTTCTCCAATAATCATTGCAGCAAATATGAATATAAACCCCAAATTGTTTATTATGATTTTTTTGTTCATATAACCTAGTCCTTATAGTCCTTCGCATATGCAGTGGTGGTAACGCTGTCAATCTCTGTCGCATAATTACTATCCGTATAAAAAGTTCGTATTGTACGTTCAACTGCGCGTTGCTGTACTGCAGCCGTTGGTATCTCCGTCCATCTAAATGCAACATCTTCTATTACATAAGTCCATTTAATACTGTTCTGGAAAATATAATTTGCTACAACAGTTATTGCAGAAACAACAACTTTTACAGCAGGATCGATACCTGTAGCAACGCTTACAATTGCCTTAATTGTAGCACTAACCGCAGTAGCAGTAGTTCCCGCAACATTATATTTTTGCTTAAAGCTTCCCCAGTCCACAAATGTATCGCTTACAGGATAACCTGCCCAAGTTCCCCTTGTTTCAGGTACAATTTGAAGCTCTTTATTTTTGTTTAAATCAAGCGTATAAGTTTTCTCTTGTCCGTTTTCGGTTACTGTTGTATAAACGATATTATTTGACACAGTAACTTTTTCCTGTCGAACAAGTTTTTCCTCGCCATTCAAACCAACTTTATAAATAAATGAATTAGTGTTAGTTAAATCATTATTAGCCTGATCGTAAACTCGGTATGATTCACCATTTTGGTGATAAGTATAAACCAGTTCTTTAAAATCATTTCTTGCGACTGAAGAATCAAACAACCCCTCTATACTACCTTTTTCATAATGAATATTGGTTTTCTGGTTACTATTAATTGGTTCCTGAGCAAAAGCAAAACTTGCAGATGAAGCAGCTATGATAACAGATAGGGTAATACTTATAATTTTTACGATAAATTTACTCATTAAATACCTCCTCAAAATTGGAAATCCACGAGTCATTATTTTGATATTATCTATAATAAGTAATTATAACCACATCCAATGGAATCACCCCTTTGGTATAAGTTCTGGATTTTTATGGTGACGAATTCCATATGAAATACGTCACCATGAATAATTCAGGATAAATTAAAAATGGTAGCATTTATTTTAATACCTGTATTGGAAGTTCCAGCGCCGGCAGTATGTATGGCATGGACAGTTCCATTTACATCGTGAACTGCTGAACCACTTTGTCTGCTACTGGCATCTGCATTATAATTAAGTCTGGCGGTGATAACCGCAATCACAATGCTGCGTGCCTGATACTGTTTATTATCTAATCTGTTTTTTCCCCTTATACTGTATCAATTCATCAGGCACCCTCCTTTCATGTATATTAGCCGGAAAACTCTTTCCGACAGAATTCATAGAAATGTTCAATAACATTTTTTGAATGCGGTCAACAAGTTGTTTCTTCATTTTTACCGCTCCTTTCTAATCTGTTATGATTGGGAATTAATGTTAGTATCTCTAAAATAATTGGTGATACAATTAACATCCGTATACTGCCAAAAAGTACAGCTACAATCAAACTGCAGCATAGGAACAGAAAAGAATATACTTTTTTTCTGGCAATATCCTCAGAAGTAAAATATCCGATATTAATGCTTTGAGGCACCCATAATAAGACTGCAGCAATGCCAATAATGAAAATGCAGACTAGAGCGGGAATGCTAATCGTTACATATCGGCTGGCAGTTAAGGATAGACCCCATATAAAAAGCATGCTTAATGTACAACCGATATTATTTTTGGCATGCCTTCCACCTGCCTGCAATCGAAACATACAGAATGTAAACAGGATAATAAAAGACTCCTTACCTTCTCCAATCAAAAAACCAATTGCCAAGATTAATAATAGCTTAGATACATTTTCCAGAAAGAGTGTCATACCATATTCTATTATGACGTTTTCTTCTGGTGGTTTTTGATTGATATGATTCAGCCTTTGACAAATTGCTGATGATAATTCGGAAATATTCATTGGTATCACCTCTTAAGTAACAGTATAGAAGAAATTTTGTTAAAAAAAAGTTTTTTCAGTAAACGTTGCAAAATCCTGCATGAGCGTAAATTGAATCTAAAGACAGTAAAAATCAATAAAATATCAGATAACTTATCACCTTTACTTTTTCATGACGAGGGAATAAAATAAAAAAGGGGAGGTGGCATATTATGTTGGTATATTCATTTTATTTGATTTGCGGAAGCCTGTGCTGCTATATTGCCTGCATGTTTTTATTACCAAATAAATTGCTTTTGGGGCAAAAAATCACGATATTTGCATATATTTTGCTGGTCTCATGTTTTTTAGAACAATATATTGGACAAATGATATCTCTTGTAAGCGTAACGGGTATTATGCTGTTACTTACTGTTTTTACCCACGGTGATCTTTTGTGCCTCATCTGTTCGCTTACCGGATATTTATATGCGGTAGCCTTCAACTATTTGTTCCAATGGGCGTTTAATTCGGTTTTTCACGTGAGTACAGAAAATTGGTTTTCTCATGAGAAACTGGCGATTGGATTTTCGGTTTTTTACTGTATCTTCTGTGGTGTAACAACAAAGCTATTGGGAAATTTTCTGCATTTAAGGCTGAAAGAAAATGAATTGCTTCACGAACGCAGATTGATGTCAGGATTGTTTGCCTATCTGGTCGTGCTTACATCACTTTTTATTTTGAATATCTCATACGGTGGGGCTCTGGGATATAGCTATGGTGTCATTGCTTTAAGCGGAATTATATTTCTTTCGCTGTTTTTGCTCACAGTTTTTTTGCTGCTCGAAATTTATGAAAAAGCACTGCAAATTCAGCAAAAGAAAAGTCAATTGGCTCAATTTGAAAATTTACAGCTTTACACTAATAAAATAGAAGAATCTTATGGAGCCATGCGCAGGTTTAAACACGATTACTTAAATATCCTCACAACGTTAGAGCTGTTCATAAAAGAGGACGATCTGCCGGGTCTGAAGGAATATTATTTTAACAAAATTTTGTCTGCCAGGCACGGACTTGCAGCATCAGATACAAAACTGGAGTCGTTAAGCAGGATTGAGAATACGGAGCTGAAGAGCCTGGTTTCATCAAAATTAATTTATAGTATGGAACTTGGAATTCATACAGATATTGAAGTGAAAGAACCTGTCGGGGAGCTTTTTATAGATTCCCTGGACCTGGCAAGAGTATTGGGGATTTTTTTAGACAATGCGATTGAAGCCGCACTGGAAACGGATGAAAAAGGTCTTAGATTTTGTATGGTATATACAGATGATGTACTGAAGGTTATCATACAAAATACTTCAAAGCCGCTTACTGTGAGTATTTACGATCTTAATCAGCAAGGAATTTCAGGAAAAGGGGAAAATCGTGGAATAGGACTGTTTAATGCCGAAAAGCTTTTGGCCGGATATTCGAATGTTGTATGGGATACTGTTTATGAAAAACCATGGTTTTCGCAGAGACTTATGATAACACGCTGTAATTAAGGAGTGAGGCTATGATAAATATTTATCTGTGTGAGGATGATCAGGTTCAGTTAGAGTGCTGGAAGAATAGGATTGAAAAGTATCTCATGATACACAATATGGATATGGAACTGTTTTGCTGGACGAAAGATCCCTTAGTCTTGCTTGCATTCCTGGAAAAATCAGAGTGTGTGGGACTTTATTTTATCGACATTGATTTGAATGCAGACATGAATGGTCTGGAACTTGCAGTAAAAATACGAAAGCATGATCCACGGGGATATATTGTGTTTATTACAACTCATGATGAGATGGCGCCGTTGACATTTAAACTTAAGGTAGAGGCTATGGATTTTATCTTGAAGGATGAACCAGACCAATTTGAGAAGAAAATCTGTTCCTGTCTGGAAGCTGCTCATACCAATTATTACAGGCATTTACAGGCAGGAAACAGAGCGCTGGTCATAAAAGACGGTCCGGATTCTATCCTTATGAATCAAGATGATATTCTGTTTATTACTTGTGGTCATAATTCCCATACGATTGTCATATACACCTGGAATGGAGTAAGGCGGCTGTCAGGAACTTTAAAAGAAATAAAAACTCGTCTGAACCGTTATTTTTGCTATTGCAGCCGATCCGCAATTATTAATATTAAAAATATGGAGATTTATTTACCGGGGGAAAGAAAAGTGCGAATGAAAAACGGTGCGTTTTGTGACGTGTCATTTCGTATGGCTGGAGAGATTCAGCGCCGTATAAAAGAACTGGGGTAATATTCTTGAGACAGTCCGCCCGCACACGTTCCAAATCCCTGTCCGATATATATCACCGCAGTCTTTTTATCAAATAATTCTGCCAACGCTCCTGTGAACGGCCGAAACAGAATGGTAAGGCTGGAATTAACGCCATAAATGACAGCCGCAGAGAATAATTTTCAAGTTTCTCTATAAATTCCCTTCCTTTTCCCCAAACACATACTTCCGAATAGCCCAGGCCACGCCGTCTTCGGCGTTGGATTTCGTTACATATTTGGCCCGTTCACGGATACAGTCCATGGAATTGTCCATAGCCACGGTCCAGCCGAATTCCGGAGTAAACATGGAGATGTCATTGTCGCTGTCGCCGAGAACCATGACGTCATCCAGGGAGATTCCCTTTGCCGCAGCGTAGGTCTTCAATGCGTTGCCCTTCTGTGCGGCAGTGTTGGTCAGTTCGATATTATTGGGAAATGAGGAGGCGGCAGCTAAATCCGGGTAGTTGGTAAATGCCTCTTTCATGCGGATTACCAGATCGCAGTCCAAGTCGTTCCCACAGATTTTGTAGATATCCGCATCTGCGGGAATTTCACCCAAGTCCCGGACGAAGGTCATGGTGTCCATGCGCTCTTTGGCGGCAGCCCGGATTTCGTCGGGAATTTCTCCCAAAAATGGGGCACGGCCATTTAAAAAGTCGTAAAGCTCCAGGATTTTTCTCTCCGGATCGGCAGTGGAGTAGCGGCCATGAGAGGTCAGAACATCCATAGCAGCCCCGAACTCTCCGAAAACGTGGCTGATATCCTTTAAATTCTGTTTGTTCAGTGGGAGATTCGCCATTTGTGTTCCGGCCTGGTCATAAATGACGGCCCCGCTCAAACAGATATAGCCACAGGTAATGCCGCAGCTGTCCATCATTCCTTTTGCGTCGTGGTGGTCACGGCCGCTGCAGATTAAAAATTCCACGCCATAGTCGGACAGACGGTGAATCGCGTCGATGTTGGCCTGAGAAATATTTGTATATGGGTCAAGAAGGGTGCCATCCATGTCGGAGGCAATCAGTCGAATGCTCATTGGTACATGCTCCTTTATTGGTAAATGGTGATAAATAAGATTCCTTTCCATAGCTTATACTAAAAAGAGATATTCGTCAATGAAGAAACTGGTTCTGGACGCAGCCATAGAAAAAACAGATTACAATTCAGAGGCCGGCAGGGCCGTGAACGGCAGTAAAAAATAGTGCTTGACCGTGACCTGACGTCACCCTGTATACTCCAGTTAGCAGAGTAAAGGGTTAGCCACATAAAGGCTTAGCTGAGTATAAGCCTGGCTATGTAAAAATCAGGAGGAAAAGGAATGGGTGGTTTTAAGTTTGAGCAGTGCGGGAACATAGAAGGGCTTTATCTCGTGGAGCCTCAGGTGTTCTCGGATGAGAGAGGATATAACCTTGAGGCATACCATGCAGGCAGCTTCCGGGAGGCGGGGCTGGACATGGTATTTGTGCAGGACAATTTATCCATGTCTGCGAAGGGGACGCTCAGAGGGATGCATTTTCAAAAAAACTATCAACAGGGAAAGCTGGTCTGTGTCGTGAGCGGAGAGGTGTTTGACGCGGTGGTCGATATCAGAGACGGATCCAGGACGTATGGCCAGTGGTTTGGCACCGTACTTTCCGCAGAAAAGAAGAACATGTTGTATGTACCGGAAGGCTTTGCACATGGCTTTCTGGTGCTTTCAGATACTGCTGTTTTTTCTTATAAGCTGTCCGATTATTACCATCCGGAGGATGAGAGCGGCATTCCGTGGAATGATGAAACCATTGGAATTCGGTGGCCCATTTCGAAGGACATGACGATTCTAACCTCGGAACGGGACAGCCGCCATCCGGCTTTTGGTGAAGAAAGCGCTTTGAAGCCGAAAAAGAACCGGAAAACAAACCGAAAACAATGAAGGCGACGGTCCATGCAAATGTAATGGATGAGACAAGCCGTGGCAGGATTTAGAAATTCTTTCAAAATAATGAATAGGGTAGATTGTTTGAGGATGTTTATGGTATACTAGGAACACTTAGTGAGGCAGAAAACCACGCATAGAAAGAGTAAAATATAATGAAGCCACATACATTTGCAGTCTGCGCATACCGCGATTCTCCATATTTAGAGGCGTGTATCCGTTCCCTGAAGGGGCAGAGCGTGCCGACGGATATTATTCTCTGTACTTCCACACCCAGCCCCTATATTATGGATATGGCGGACAAGTACGGCATTCCCGTTCATGTGCGCGAAGGAAAGAGCAGGATTATGGATGACTGGAATTTTGCGTACCACATGGCAGATTCCCGTTTCGTGACCATTGCACATCAGGATGATATGTATCAGAAGGATTATGTAAAGCTGCTTCTGGAGTCATGGAAGCGGTATCCCGATATGACGCTGTTTACCGGCGGGTATACGGTGGTGAAGAAGGATACGCTTGTAAAGTTTGAAAAAGTAGAGTTCATCAAGCGTTTTCTCCGCCTGCCGCTGCGGCTCCGTCCGCTCAGCCATCTGCGGGCTGTCAAGAGGAGCGTGCTGCTGTTTGGAAACTCCATCTGCTGTCCGGCATGTACGTACAACAAGGAACTTCTGGGAGAACCGCTCTTTGATTCGCCGTACCAGTTCGCATTGGACTGGGACACGCTGTGGAAGCTGGCGGAGCGGGATGGCCGCTTTATCTGTATAGAACGGCCGTTAATGTATTACCGGGTCCACGAGGAGGCCACAACGAAGGCCTGTATTAAGGACAACAGCCGGGCGCGGGAGGAAGCGGAGATGTTTGCAAAGATGTGGCCTAAGCCGGTTGTGAAGCTTCTCATGCATTATTACCGCAGAGCATATGAGGAATATGAGTAACAGTTCAGACGGCGTAAAATTAGTGCAAAGGCGGGCGTTAAGCTTGCTTATAAGACCGTATTGGCACTGATTTTTACATCGGATGAATATCCGATGCTTCTTGACCGGCTTTTCCGGTCAAGAAGATGAGCCGTCTGAACTGTTACGAAATGAGCAACAGCAATGAATAACTAAGTGGAGATGACATGTATTGCACGGAAGCGGCCAAATGACGTCCGCTAAGTGCTCATAACAAGGAGGATATACAGATGAAAGTAGTACTGCTGGCCGGTGGATTAGGAACCAGAATCAGCGAAGAAAGCCATTTAAAGCCGAAGCCCATGATCGAGATCGGGGGCAGGCCGATTTTATGGCATATTATGAAATACTATTCCGAATTTGGTTTTCATGATTTTGTGATCTGCCTTGGATATAAACAGTATGTGGTGAAGGAGTTTTTTGCGGACTACTTCCTTCACACATCGGATGTGACCTTCGATCTTGCCAATAATAAGATGGAGGTTCATAATAACTATTCTGAACCATGGAAGGTAACGCTGGTAGATACGGGCTTAAACACGATGACAGGCGGAAGAATCAAGCGGATTCAGCCGTATATCGGCGATGAGCCATTTATGATGACGTACGGCGACGGCGTGTGCACCGTGGATTTGAATGCCCTCGTGAAGTTCCATCAGGAGCATGGAAAGACGGCCACCATGACGACGGTGAATATTGCACAGATGAAGGGAGTTCTGGACATCAGCGACGACAACGCGGTCCGTTCCTTCCGCGAGAAGGATGAGAAGGACGCCAGCCTCATCAACGGCGGTTTCATGGTCCTGAATCCGGACATATTCTCCTATCTGGAGGATGACACCACCGTATTTGAGAAAGAACCGCTGCAGCGTCTGGCCGCAGAGGGACAGCTGATGAGTTTCCATCACACCGGGTTCTGGCAGTGCATGGATACGCAGCGTGAGATGCAGAAACTGGAGGCCTTATGGCAGACAGGCGCGGCACCCTGGAAGATCTGGGAAAACTGATACAGGAGAATGGAATTCATATGACAGAATGGACAAAGGAAATGTGGCAGGAATTCTGCACATTTTATAAAGGAAAAAAAGTACTGGTCACAGGACACACCGGTTTTAAGGGCTCCTGGCTCGTCCGGATGCTTGAGGAAGCAGGGGCAGCGGTGACGGGATACTCTTTGGAGCCGCCGACAGACCCCAGCCTCTTTTACGTTGCAGGGCTTCATAACACCATGGATTCGGTGATCGGGGATATCCGGGATCTGCCCCACCTGATGGAGGTGTTTGAGAGAACACAGCCGGAACTGGTGTTTCATCTGGCGGCACAGCCCATTGTACGGGATTCCTATAAAGATCCCGTATATACGTACGAGACGAACGTGATGGGCACGGTTCACGTGCTGGAGTGCATCCGGAAGAATCCGTGTGTGAAGTCATTTTTAAATGTAACTACGGACAAGGTATATGAAAACAGGGAATGGGAATACGGCTACCGGGAATGCGATCCCTTAGATGGATTTGACCCCTACTCCAACAGCAAATCCTGTTCCGAGCTGGTGACACACAGCTATGCGAAGTCATTTTTTTCGGACGGCCATACGGCGGTGTCCACATCCCGGGCGGGGAATGTCATCGGCGGAGGTGATTTCGCCAACGACAGGATCATTCCCGACTGCATCCGCGCGGCGACGGCCGGCAGAGAGATCGTAGTCAGAAATCCATATTCCACGCGGCCATACCAGCTGGTGCTGGAGCCGCTGGCGATTTATATGGCTATCGCCATGAAACAGTATGAAGATCTGAACTTTCAGGGATACTATAATGTGGGCCCGGACGACAGGGACTGCGTGACCACCGGTGAACTGGCGGATTTATTTACGGCTGCCTGGGGCGGCGGCATCACGTGGGTGAACCGGTATGACGGAGGACCTCATGAGGCCAGTTTCCTGAAGCTGGACTGCTCCAAGATTAAAAAAACCTTTGGCTGGAGCCCTCGCTACGGCGTGAAAGAGGCCGTGGAGAAAACGGTGGAGTGGACAAAGGACTATCTGGCCGGTGAAGATATGCTGGCTGTGATGGACAGGCAGATAAAAGAATTTTTTAGAGAGGAAAGATACCATGTTTGAAAATAAGACAGAACAGGAAGCGAGACAGCAGATCCTGGACATGGTGGGAGCTTACTGCGATACCTACCATAATAAAAAGGAGCCATTTAAGGCGGGAGACAGGATTCCCTACGCGTCCCGCGTGTATGACAGAAATGAGATGGTGAATCTGGTAGACAGTTCCCTGGAGTTCTGGCTGACTTCCGGCCGCTATACGGATGAATTTGAAAAGGAGCTGGCCGGATATCTGGGTGTGAAGTACTGTTCTCTGGTGAATTCCGGTTCTTCCGCGAACCTTGTGGCCTTTATGACACTGACGTCTCCGCTTCTTGGCGAACGCCGGGTGAAGCGCGGTGATGAGGTTATTACAGTGGCCGCCGGTTTTCCGACCACGGTGACGCCGCTCATCCAGTACGGCGCTGTGCCGGTATTCGTGGATGTGACGATTCCGCAGTATAATATCGATGTGACGATGCTGGAGGAGGCGTACTCCGAGAAGACCAAAGCCGTAATGATTGCCCATACCCTCGGCAATCCTTTCGATCTGGCGGCCGTGAAAGCATTCTGTGACCGCCATAATCTGTGGCTGGGGGAAGACAACTGCGACGCACTTGGAACGAGATACACCATAGACGGACAGGAGCGGCTGTCAGGTACCATTGGAGATATCGGTACCTCCAGCTTCTACCCGCCTCACCATATGACGATGGGAGAGGGAGGCGCCGTTTACACGAATAACCCGATGCTGAACAAGATCATCCGGTCCTTCCGTGACTGGGGCCGTGACTGCGTCTGCCCATCGGGAAGAGACAACATGTGCGGTCACCGTTTCGACCGGCAGTTTGGCGAGCTTCCATTGGGGTACGACCATAAGTACGTTTACTCACACTTTGGGTACAACTTAAAGGCGACAGACATGCAGGCTGCCATCGGATGTGCCCAGCTCAAGAAGTTCCCGACCTTTGTGGAACGCCGCCGCCATAATTTTGACCGGCTTCGTGCCGCGCTTTCAGCGGTGGAAGAGCAGCTGATCCTTCCGGAGCCGTGCCCGAATTCAAAGCCAAGCTGGTTCGGTTTTCTTATTACCTGCCGGGAAGGCGTGGACCGGAATGGAATCGTGCAGTATGTAGAGTCGCACGGTGTGCAGACGAGGATGCTGTTTGCGGGCAATTTGACAAAGCATCCGTGCTTCGATGAGATGCGTGCGGAAAAGACCGGATACCGGATCGTCGGAGAGTTAAAGAACACCGACCGGATTATGGCCGATACGTTCTGGATCGGAGTCTATCCGGGAATGACGGATGCGATGATTGATTATATGGCCGAGACCATTATAGAAGCAGTAAAGAAAAACAGCTAAACGAAAGAAGCCCGGACGTGGGGATTCATATTAAGACGTTTCAGTGCTGCATTCACTGGTATCTGCACAATGCAGTACTGAGCATGGGGAGAAGGAAACCAAATGGAGAATTACGATCTTAAAAAAGTCCATGAGGCGAACCTGGCTATTTTGAAGGAAATTGACCGGATTTGCCGGAAATACAGGATAAAGTATGTTCTGGATGCGGGAACTCTCTTGGGTGCGGTGCGCCATAAGGGCTTCATCCCGTGGGATGATGATGCGGACGTGGCGTTCACCAGGCCGAATTACGACGCATTTTTGAAGGTGGTTAAAAGAGAACTGCCGGAGGGAATGACGTTGGTGGAGCCGAAGGATCTGCGGGACGGGAAGGCATTTTTCGATTTTACGGCCAGGATTATCTATGAGAAGAGCCAGATGCATGAGGATACGGAGGAGATGCAGTATTACGGAGGCAAGCTGAATCATCTTTGGGTGGATTTATTTACGATTGACGAGCTTCCCGCCAACAAGGCGGCATCCACCTGGACTCTGTTTCTGCACACGGCGATTTACGGACTGGCCATGGGACACCGCTATAAGCTGGACTTCGGAAAGTATGGCGTGATGGGCAGAATCTGCGTGTGGATACTGTCCACCGTGGGCAGGCTGATTCCCATGAGCGTCATCAGAAAGCTGCAGCATATGGCGGCGGTGAAGGACAGAAAAGGAAAGAGCCCCCTGCGCTATTACAGCAACTACCAGCCGGATTACCTGTATGTGACGCTTCAGAAGGAGTGGTGCGAGGAGACGGTGGATCTGCCGTTCGAGGACACCTTGCTCATGGCGCCCAAGGGATGGCATGAGGTTCTGACCTGGGTCTACGGAGATTATATGACCCCGCCGCCGAAAGAGGAACAGATACCCTCTCACTCCAGCATGAAAATAAAAATCATGGATTGATTACTTAATGTCTACGGAACGTATAGATAGCTGGAAAATATTTCCAACCGGACATTATATCGACCGAATTCTACAATTTTTTTAGTTACACTAAAGAAAAAAGGAGGGATTCGGTCATGACGATATGTGAAGCAACCAGTAAAAGGATTGAGCAGCTATGCAGGCAGAAGCGTCTGACGGGATATTCTCTGACCTTTCAGGCAGGGATGCCACCATCAACCTTTAAGAGTATTATGAATGGAAAGAGCAAGAACCCCGGAATCTGCAACATTAAAAAAATCGCCGATGGTTTTGGAATGACCATCCGCGAATTCTTTGATTCCGATATATTCAATGATCTGGACCAGGACGATTAATTCGCCCTGGTCTTTTCTTTTTCGGTTTCATTTCCAGGTATCTCTCCGCCTTCGCAGCGGTCTAAATATTCCCTCGCATCCTTAAAGAAGCTGAAGAGTATCAACAGAATAATGATTCCGATGGGGAATGCCGCAATGATGGATACGGTCTGAAGATTCGCCATCGAGTTCTCTGAGAAAATGAGGGCAATGGGGAACAGCATCAGCAGTATGGCCCAGAACAGCTTCACGTGCTTGTCGGGCTGGGCATCGGACGGCAGTTCCTTGTAGGAATAGGAGGAAGCCACCATGGTAAGGGCATCAAAGGATGTGGCATAAAAGGCGATCATGGTTACAGCCAGCAGGATAAGCCCCAGCTTCGCCAGCGGAAGCGTCTCGAAGATGGCCATGATAGTCTGATATAAATCCCCGGTGGCTGCGTAGATGCCCATGACATCCAGATGTCCCTTCGTCTGCAGCGCCAGGCTGTAGTTGCCGAGTATGATAAAGGAGGTAAAGGTTCCCGACAGTCCGAAGCAGTATCCGCCGAGCACCGTCTGGCGGATGGTGCGCCCTTTGCTGATGGTACCGATGAAGAACGGGGTAGCTACGCACCACACCATCCAGTAAGCCCAGTAGAAGATGGTCCAGTTCTGCGGGAAAGACGAGGTGCGCAGTGCGTCGGTCCATGTGGACATACCGATGAAATTCTGCACCATGTTGCCGATCGCCGTAACTCCCGTCTCAATGGTATAGCGGGCCTCTCCGCCGCCGATCAGCACGTAAAGCAGCAGGCCGAAGAAGAGCCAGGTACAGGAGGCCGCCAGCTTGGCGATGCCCTTCATACCGAAATAAACGGTGATGGTGTAGACGACACAGATGATGACAAGGATTACAATTGTCAGCATGTTGGACTCCGGGATCCCGGTCACGCGGCTGATCGCCATGGAGAGCAGCGGAGTGGCCAGGGAAAATGTGGTAGCCGTCCCTGCCAGCAGCGCAAAAACGGCGATCAGGTCGATGACTTTTCCACCAATTCCATCCACGTGTTTTCCAAGGATCGGACGGCAGGCCTCAGAATACTTCTGTTTGGTGCGCTTCCTGACGTGAAGCATGAAGCCGAAGGCCACGGCCAGCACCATATAAAAACTCCAGGGAATCGGTCCCCAATGGAAGAGGGGGTAGGTGGAGGCCCAGTCCTGAAACGTCCCCATGTCTGCTATGTGCGGTTCATTGGCATAGAGCACCCACTCGCAGAGCGAGTAGAAGAGAATGTCGGCCGCAAGGCCTGCCGTAAACATCATGGTTCCCCATTTGAAATTGGAGTACTGGGGCTTTTCTATATTTCCCAGCTTAATCTTTCCATATCTGGAAAATGCCATGTAGAGTGAGCAGAGGAAGACGCCGAGTCCGATCAGCAGGTAGTAGCTGCCGAATTCATTGCCGAGGAAGAAACGGATCGACGAAAGCGTATCAGTCGATTTCTGCGGGAACACCATAAATAAAAGACAGAGTATAAGAACACAGACGAACGGGACGATGGTCGTAACCCAGTCCAGCTTCTTCATCAAGTATTTTTTTTCATCCTGGTCCATGATAGTACCTCCTAAATGTTCAAAAAAGTAGAATTAAATTTGATATTGAACATGATACCATGGTTATCCAGAAAATGCAAGAATTAATTGTGAAGATTTTCTGACTTTTTTCCAAAACCACTACAAAAATGAAGCCGCATCCGATATAATAGCCTCGTGCAGAAAAAAGGAGGACTGAAATTGATCATGAAGAAAAAAGTGTTAATTATATGTGGAATTACGGCGATGCTGCTGGCTGGCTGTACCAAAAGTAATATTGTGACAGGAGGGCCTGCGGAGCCGGTATTTGAAACTCAGGAAGGGATTGCGCTGGACTGGGGACAGATCGGAGATGATCTGGATGAGGAGTACTTAAATAACGAGGATTACCCAAAGGCGGTGAGCATCAATTACAGCGTGGATCCGGATAAGAAGACCATCGATTTAACGCTGATGATGAACGCGGGAGCCACACCGGAGGAGGCCGTGGCCTTTGCAAATGCGGTTGTGAGAACGATCAATGATGAGGCAGCAGTACAGGATTTCTCCATTGAGACCTCTACCGAGGATTCCTATGGCGGATTCTTCCAGGACTATACGCTTAATCTTATCGTTATGCCGGACGGCATGATGACGGATAAGTCCGTATGGCTGGTGAATATGACGATCCCGGCCGGTTCCAATGAGGCTATTGTGCCGGTAGAAGGCGCGAAGGTTATGGAGCCGACGTCTGCAGAAGAGGACATGGGGGAAGAAGTGGAAGACAGCGGTGAGGAAAGCCAGGAATAACCAATTTACCGAGACCGCGCAGATACGAGAAACAAAAGGTGCAGCAGCGAATTCCCTATTCGCGCCTGCACCTTTTAACATCCTGAGAATCCTAAGATACTGCCAGGCCGCTGTGGTAGGAGTAGTTGCCCAGTTCCTTTAACAGCGCTCCATGGTCCTGATGAGAGAGCGGGGTGGCTGATATCAGCTCTTCATTAAATAAGTAGAATACGTCGCTGCATTTCCGCATGGACTGGTGGAAGAGATCCGGGAACGATGCCTGGGAAGCCAGACGTTTATCCCATGGATTACACCAGGTCTCGTGATCTAAGTTCATGGCTCTGACCGGATCCGGCGGTATGTCGGTTACCAGCTTCTTGGAAGCGATGGGATTTTTTAAAAACAGATTTTCCACCACGGCGATGCTGTTTCTTTTGCGGCTCCTGGGATCGGCCAGTGTGCGGCAGCCGATGCGCATGGCCAGAATGGAGCGGGACACCATCCGGGGCGTTACGCGGAAATTGTTCCGGTAGTTGATCGGATAATAAGCTTCATTGATGCAGGATGAAAGGAAACCGGAGATAAACTGCGTTTCCAGTCCGTTTAAACAGATCGTGGCCGCCTGGTTAAACTGGGACGGCTTTTTCTTTTTGTATTTCATAAGAAGAAGGGCGTCGATATCATTCTCCAGCGTGGCATGAAGGCCATGGTAATAATTGCCGGAATTCTTAATGTCGTATTCGATCCGCCCATACACGTAGGGATGGCAGATGGAATCCGCAACGTAGTGACAGAAATAGCCGCTTAAGTAGGAGATGGCCTGCTCACGCTGCTGCTTTGACTCAATGGTGGCCAGGTGGTTTAAGCATACGGCGAAAAAAGTGCTCACGTGGTTCTCGTGCATGTAGGAACCTACGTTTCGGTAGTCGCGGTGGCGCAGGATCGGAATGTTGTAGAAAAACATATCGGGGCCCTGCAGCCCTAGCTGATAAAGCCAGCGGTACTTCGAGATAATTCTTCTTAACTGGTTGTTCGGAAGATCATTGTATGCTTTGACGCCGAGTAGATAATGGGTGGTAAATCCGGGCATTTGATCACCTCTTGATGGAGTATTTGGGGGGACAGTCAGCGATAACCGGTAGTGAATCGAAGGGACTGACGTTCCCGGCAGAGAAGCCAAAACGCAGACGTTCCGGCCGCCCCGCCCTATACGCACATTATACCACATCCCGCGTCGCATGGTGTAATATATAGTGTGATTTTTAATGGAAATTTTATTCCTGTTTTATTTTTTATTCTTATATTTCTGTTATTTTGTGAGAACGCTTTTCTGATACTTTTTCGGAGACACTCCCGTATATTTGGTAAATGTTTTGGCAAAATTGGAATAATCGCTGAAACCGCTCCATTCACAGGCTTTGATTAAAGGATAGCCTGCGGATAAATACTGTTTTGCAGCGTCCAGCCGTTTGCAGATGATATACTGCTGGAGAGAGATGCCCATGCACTCTTTAAAACGCCTGCTGATATAGTGCCCATTGTGATGAAAAATGGCGGCCAGGGTTTCAATGGAGAGGTCATTAGTCAGCTGTTCGTGGATATAGGCGGTCAGATCGGAGACAATGGGCGGCATGGAGATGCTCGGTGCCTCTGGCTGTTCCCTGGTACGCAGGATTCGATTGATGTCAACTAATAATTGGCGTACGAGACTGTCTGCCAGTATCTCATCCCCGTACTGCTCCATCCGGAGCGCTTTTTCCAGCTCGTGGCTCTTTTTTACAAACGGGCCAATCTGATTTTCCGGCAGTGTAAAGACCGCATAGCCTCTGTTGCTTCCTTCGCCTCCGGCAATAATCTCCCCCAGGTCGGTCCCGCCCATGTTCAGAGTCTTAAAATAAGAAGCCCGTATATGGATATTGATTCGCTCGTAAATATCTTCACTTAAATATTCCAGCCGGTGGAAGACAGCGGGGCGGATAAAGATTCCTTTCCCTCTGGTCATATGGTAACCGTGCTGGTCAAAGTAATAGTTGGTCTCCCCGTTTAGCAGCAGGTAAATTTCATAATTGCCGTGGCTGTGGTAATCTGTGGTTACGCCTGCAAAACTGGTTTTATGCGTGCAGGTGATGTCCTCCGGGATTTCATGGGAAATAAGGTTGTAATCCATAGCGCGCCTCCCTTCTGCCTTACAGCCGGTTCTTAAGTACGATTCCGACTAAAATAAGTCCGATTATGCGTGGAAATGGTGTTATCTATATCATATAATGAAATCACCAAAGAGACAAGGAGGGGAACAAAATTACATGGAATATTCAGATACAATTCAGAGCCTGATTACAGAGGAATCAGTTACATTATACTGGGACAAGCCGGAGACATTTCCGAGACAGGGGTACTACAAGATAATTCTGGATGGAAAGCCGGTGGGAAGCACAAAGAAGACGCACTATACGATCGACGGCCTGGAGGCTGATACTGCTTATGAAGTGGAAATACAGCTGCTGGAGAAAGACGGAACTGGGGGAGACACCGGAGTACACAGAGAAATGATAGAATTGCGGACCGGAAAGAAAAAGGTGCGGATCGATATTACGCAGTCCCCATATTTCGCTTCGGGAGACGGGAAGACGATGAATACGGCGGTGATTCAGAGGGCGATTGACGACTGCGGTCCCGGGGAAGCCGTCTATATACCGGCCGGTATCTTTTTGACGGGTGCCTTAAGACTTCACAGCAATATGGAGCTGTACATAGAACGGGAGGGAATCCTTAAGGGTACTGCGAGGGTGGAGGATTACCTGCCGAAGATTAAGAGCCGTTTTGAGGGGCTTGAGATGGAGTGCTACAGCAGTCTTCTGAATCTGGGGGAACTGGATCATGACGGAGGCTATGGATGCAGAAATGTGGTAATCCGCGGTATGGGAACCATCGCTGGAGGCGGGAAAACGCTGGCAGAGAACGTGATTGCGTATGAAAAAGAACGGCTGAAGGATTATATTGCCTCCGTCGGAACACGGCTGAAAGAGTATGAAAAGGAAGATACCATTCCTGGAAGGGCCCGTCCGAGGCTGATCAATATCAGCAATTCCCAGGAGGTTGTCATTTCCGGCATCTCCATAGAAAATGGCCCCGGCTGGAATGTGCATATGATCTACTCCGACCGGATTACCACCCATGGCTGTGTGTTCCGTTCGGAAGGCGTATGGAACGGGGATGGCTGGGATCCGGATTCTTCCACCAACTGTACGATCTTCGACTGCGCCTTCTACACGGGGGACGACGCCATCGCCGTGAAATCGGGGAAGAATCCGGAGGGAAATGTGATCGGCCGTCCAAGTGCGCACATCCGGATTTTTGACTGTAGGAGCGCCTTCGGCCACGGAATTACCATTGGCAGCGAGATGTCCGGAGGTATCGATGACGTCTCCATCTGGGACTGTGACATGAGCCGGTCCATGTGGGGCATCGAAATCAAAGGTACGAAAAAACGGGGCGGCTACGTCAGAAATGTGCGGGTCCGCGACTGTACGGCCGCCAGGATTCTGTTTCATTCTGTGGCCTACAACGACGACGGCGACGGGGCGAAGACGCCTCCGGTTTTCGAGCAGTGCAGGTTTGAGCGGGTTCATGTGCTTGGCGAATACCTGGACGATGACCGCAGATGGATTCCTTGCGAGGCCATTGAACTGTGCGGCTTTGAGGCGGGCGGCCATGAGCTGAGAGATATTACATTCCGTGATCTCTGCCTGGGAAGCGGAAGAAATCAGGGGAAACAGGTGCTCACTCTGCAGTATTGTGATAATATTACCTTTGAGCGAATCCATACTGTTTTAGATGCAGAGCAGGAAGCAGAGGAGACGATATAAGAGAAAGAGGTGTGAGACCATGTTTCATGGAAAAATGAAGGCACTGACCTTCAGCTACGATGATGGCGTGACGCAGGACCGGCGGCTGGTGGAGCTGTTTGACCGCTACGGGTTAAAAGCCACCTTCAACATTAATTCCGAACTGCTGGGAAAACCCGGTACCCTGTGGCGGGAAAATATGTGGGTAGATCACAATAAGATCCGGCCGGAGGAGGTCGGTGAGCTTTACAGGAATCACGAGGTAGCTGTGCATACACTGACCCATCCGCATTTGACGGAGCTGGAAGAACCGGAGATCATCCGTCAGGTGGAGGAGGACCGGATAAACCTGGAGCGTCTTACCGGAAAAGCGGTTGTGGGGATGGCCTACCCTGGCGGCGGGATCAACAACGATGAGCGGGTGGCGGCAGTCATACGGGATCACACGGCCATGAAATATGCCAGGACCATCACCTCCTGCGGCCACTTTGATGTGCAGCAGGACCTGCACCGGTTTCAGCCATCCGTTTATCATATCGAGTTTGACCGGATGACAGAGCTGGGAGAGGCGTTCCTGAAATTACAGCCGGATACGCCGCAGATATACTATATCTGGGGGCACAGCTACGAGCTTGACTACCATGACACCTGGGGGAAATTCGAGGAATTCTGCCGGATGATGAGCGGCCGGGATGATATTTTTTACGGGACAAATTGTGAGGTACTGCTGTAGATAACGGAAATGCCGCGCGCCGGATACCCGGTGCCGCTGTTTGGTGTAACCGACAGCCTGTACCATGCATAGAACGTTGTCTCTCCGAATAAGTCTTAATAAAAGCAATTTGGAGCGGCATCGATGATACATAGAATTCATGAGCTTGTCTGGGGGCCATGGCTGCTGGTCCTGTTTCTGGGGATCGGCATTATTTATACGGTGAAGTCCGGTTTTTTCCAGATCAGGAGGCTGCCGTACTGGTGGAAGATGACCATTGGGAGCATACGGGAAGAGGAACTGGAAGAGGAAGGCGCCGTGACGAAATTCCAGACGGCCTGTACGGCCCTGGCGGCTACCATCGGGACCGGAAATATCGTGGGAGTGGCGACCGCGCTCACTGCAGGGGGGCCGGGAGCGCTCTTTTGGATGTGGGTGTCTGCCGCCATCGGTATGATGACAGGCTATGCGGAGACCATGCTTGGCATCCGTTACCGTTACCGGGATAAGAAAGGCAAATGGATCTGCGGTCCCATGGTTTACCTGGAGCGTGGTATGCATATGCCGTGGCTGGGAATGCTGTACAGCTTCTTCTGTGTCATGGTGTCTCTGGGGATGGGAAGTATGGTGCAGTCCAATTCCATCGCGGAAACCATCCAATATACGTTTGGGAGCCGCCCGGAGGTGGTGGGAGTAATCCTGACCGGCATCGTCTTTCTCGTGATTTTTGGCGGAATCGGCCGGATTGCCATGGTTTCCGAACGGCTGGTTCCTATCTCAGCCGGGGTTTACATGCTGTTTTCCATGGTGGTCATCATGTCGTGCTACGACCAGATCCCCGCCATTTTCGCCTCGATTTTTCACGATGCGCTAAAGCCTGGAGCAGCTGTATCCGGTGCTGCGGGATATGGAATCTCCAAGAGCCTTCAGTATGGCATGTCCAGAGGCGTGTTCTCCAATGAGGCCGGACTTGGCAGCATGGCCGTTCTGCATGGAGCGGCTGAGGAGACGACGCCGGAGCAGCAGGGCATGTGGGCCATGTTCGAAGTATTTTTCGATACCATTTTGATCTGTACCATGACGGCCCTTGTCATCCTCTGCATGACCGGGGGAGATGCGGCGGGCTCCGGATACGATGGAGCGGCTCTCACGGCCTACTGTTTTTCCAAACGGCTGGGCGGTCTGGGAGAGTACCTCGTGTCGGCAGCGATGATGCTGTTTGCATTTGCCACCATTATCGCCTGGTATTATCTGGGACGGCAGGCGTCGGGGTATCTGGCCGAACGGCTGAAGGAGCACGGCCATTTCCTGCTTCTCTCCCGGATTCTGCGGGGAAAGGCGTATACGTTCCTCTATCTGGGCGCGGTGTTCTTAGGCTGTGTGGCCAGACTGGAAACGGTCTGGGAACTGTCCGATATCTGGAACGGCCTGATGGCGCTGCCTAATATTGCGGCTTTAATCTTTTTAATGAAGGAAGTAACCTTTCCCAAGGGAAAAGAGGGGGAAATACAGGCCGGAAAAAACTGATATGGCAGCAGCCGAAAAGAGCCTCTCCGCAGCGGAGAGGCTCTTTTTAAATATTTGTTTGAAAAAGGGAGGAGAGCTGATAATAAATTATCAGCTCGAGTATTATGAAAAAAATCTTATAAGCTATTTATTTGTTTACAATTAAAGTATATCCACGAATCATGAAGAAATCATGTTATTTATGTAAAAGGTTTTTGAATGAAATTTAAACAAAGTGTGAACAAAAGCCTGACCCAGCCTGTACTGCGTTACAGTTCAGAGATCGACAGGGCTGTGAACTATAACTGTACTGCACCGAAAAGAATCGAAATACTGTCTTCCGTCTTGAAAAGCCGGGACAGATTTGGTAAAATACTTTCAGGTTGTACAGAAAGCATGGTACAGAGAAAGGAAGAAATAATAATATGAATAATCCGGTTGTAACAATAACCATGGAAAATGGCGATGTCATGAAGGCCGAGCTCTATCCTGAGATTGCTCCGAACACAGTAAATAATTTTATAAGTCTGGTAAAAAAAGGTTTTTATGACGGACTGATTTTCCACAGAGTCATTAACGGCTTTATGATCCAGGGCGGCTGCCCGGACGGAAACGGAATGGGAGGCCCGGGATATTCCATTAAAGGTGAGTTCAGCCAGAATGGATTTACCAATGCGTTTAAGCACACCGAGGGCGTGCTGTCCATGGCCAGAGCCATGAACCCGAACTCCGCAGGTTCCCAGTTCTTTATTATGCACAAGGTTTCCCCACATCTGGACGGTTCCTACGCGGCATTCGGTAAGATTACCGAGGGCATGGACATTGTGAATAAGATTGCCGATGTGCGCACAGATTACAACGACCGCCCGATGAAAGAGCAGAAGATCAAATCCATGACAGTGGAGACCTTCGGCACAGAGTATCCGGAACCGGAGAAATGCTAATTAGGATGTACTAATAAGAAGTACTAATGAGAAGTACTGATTAAGACAGAGGATGATTGTATGACAGAGAAACGAACCGTATTCATCAGCGGTACACCGTATACTGTCACCATTTCCAGTGAACAGGAGGTCCTGTCGGCCGCGTATGCGGCAGGCGGGGCCATCCTTGGTTTATGGGATAAAAACAGAAGCGGCCAGAGCCTTGCCCCCGCGGACTACGTTGTGGAATGCGCGGAGGATGCCGATGAGGAGTTTCTGGAACGGGTGGTGAGAAGAAGGCTTCATATGCCCTGGGTCATCGCAGAGACAGAGCGGCTGGTGATCCGGGAATTCACGGCGGAGGATGCCGCGCACATGATTCCGGAAGATGCGGGACCCGGTGATGAGATTTTTCACAGCAGAGAGAAACTGACCGCATATATCGACAGCCAGTACCGGTTCTTTGAATACGGAATCTGGGCGGTGGTGGAAAAGGAGAGTATGACCGTGATCGGAAAGGCCGGGCTCTTTCAGCCAACCGCAGAATTCCTGAATGTGGAAATACAGCAAACAGAGTTACGGCAGGCAGAATCTTCTTCGCCGCAAAAAAAAGAGGATACCCCGCTGGAACTGGGATATCACATCTTCACTCCCTGGCGGCGCTCCGGCTATGCGAAGGAGGCGTGCAGGGAAATCTTAAATTATGGTACCGGCCGGCTGACCGACTGTATCTGCGCGGTCATTGAGGAAGGAAATACGGCCTCCATACGCCTGGCCGAATCACTTGGTTTTCGTCTTACTGCTCAAAGATATAGCGAATCAGCTGGATTGCTGTATCTGTATGAGGCGAGTTGCTCATAATGGTGAGGACCGGATCTTCCAGGAGCAGGCCTGTCTTCTCGCCAAAGGAGGTATCTCCGATTCGGATGCCGCAGAACGCTTCCTGGCCGGTCTCGGCATTGGTGACCGGATAGAGGTAATCCTTTACCTGGTCGTATAAATCCGCCGGGAGGGCTTCTTCCAGATTGAGAAATCCGTCCATCTCTCCGTAATGGTCAATGACATCCGGGCGTCCGATCATGACGTCCAGCCCCTTGCTGGAGATCATGGCGGTCAGCTTTGCCAGCTCCGCGTAGGAGTATTCGTTCATGGCCGATTCATCAAAAGAAGGGGACATGGAATAGTCCACATCGATCTTCGTATTTTCGTCGAGTCCGATAAAGGCGCGGAAGCCCTCGTTGAAATACTGGTCCACGGTCAGCGTCTCACTGTCATAGCGGCTGTTCAGGACGGCACAGCTCAGCGCGGTGTCGAACCGGTTGTTGTACATGGCGCCTCCGATGGAACCCACCAGAAAAACCGCGATCACAACCCCGATGATAGGAAACTTATAGTATTCCCAGATATACCAGAATTTGTCTCTGAAAGACATCTCTTTAAGCTTGGCGGCTTCTTCATGCAGCCGTTCTTTAAAGGTAACATTTTCATAAGGTGTCATGGATAGTCAAACCTCTTTCGTGAATTAGTCGGCCCGGATTCGACCGGTTCCGGTTGAGCAGCGGGCCAAAGGCCCAGGCGATTGCTCATTGTATACCACATTATACCACAATCCCGGCATAATAATTGTGAAATTTTCATGAAATAAAGAAGAATGTTTGCTTTTTGGGACAGGATTCGCTATAATACTCTGTAATGCTACTAGAGCGTGTCTGTATACTCATTTCCACCGGACACACTCAAAGGAAAGAGAAGGGGTACGACTTATGCTGTCTGGTTTTTTTAATTATGATAATCCTGTCTGGCGTTTTATCGGGAAGTTTGGAGATCTGATCATACTGAACGTTCTGTGGTTCGTGTGCAGTATTCCTATTTTTACAATCGGGGCGTCGACGACCGCTGTATATTACGTAACGCTGAAGCTTGCGAGGAATGATGACGGATACACGATCCGGTCCTTTTTTAAGTCCTTTAAAGAGAACTTCAAGCAGGCGACCATTATCTGGCTGATCATGCTGGCTGTGGGTCTTATTCTGGGCTTTGACATGCTGTTCTTTACAAGGGGCGGTTTTAACATGTCCCAGCAGTTTAAGACAGTCATGGTGACGATTTTCCTTGCGATGTCCATTATTTATCTGGCGATCATAACCTACATATTCCCGCTTCAGTCCAGATTTTATAATACCATTAAGAGAACGTTTTTCAATGCGTTTTTCATGTCCATCCGTCATTTATTCCAGACAATCGCGATCATTGTCATCGATGTGGCTGTGGTTGTGGCGATGGTGATGATTCCGCAGATTATGATGTTTGGTGTGCTTTTTGGATTCCCGCTTCTTGCATTTATCAACTCCTATATCTTATCTCCGATCCTTCAGAAGTATATGCCGAAGGAAGAGCGTGAAGACGGCGATATGAGACCGATCTTTGCCGATGAGGAAGAGGCCTTAAAGGCAGGGGGAACGGTAAAAGAGGATGAAGTTAAGAAAGAAGAGCCGACAGAACAGTAATCGTTGATAAGTCCGGCTATATTATATAGAAGAAAGCGTTGTGATTCTGATCAGAAAAAGTTCAGAAAGCACAACGCTTTTTTTAGAATTTGGACATGGGATGGACACAAAAATGAGGTATAATAATCCCCAGTATGGTTGGTTTTGAAAAATCCGGGAGGTGGCATATGACGGAAGAGGAGTATGTTGTGTTTATCCAGCCTTATGAGGACGCGCTGAAGAACATTCGCGTCCGCGTCGAAGTGTTGAATGACGATTACCGGCGCAAATACCAGAATTATCCCATTCACCATGTGCAGGACAGAGTTAAAAAGAAAGAAAGCATAGAACAGAAACTGATCCGCAGAGGCTACGAGAGCGACGTGGAATCCGCCAGGGACTGCCTGACCGATATTTCGGGAATCCGCGTAATCTGCTATTTTGTGCGTGATATTTACGCCGTGGTGTCTTTGCTTAAGAAACAGACCGATATCGTAGTGATCAAGGAGTGTGACTACATCAGCGATCCCAAGCCTAACGGCTACAGAAGCTATCACATCGTGTTCGGTGTCCCCGTCTATCACACGGACGGCATGGAGTATTATCCCGTGGAGATACAGCTTCGGACCATGTCCATGGACTTGTGGGCGAGCATGGAACACCGCATCTGCTATAAAGGCAGCCAGAAGCTGGAAGAGAAGGCGGCTCAGGAATTCAAGGAGTATGCAGAATATTTAAAAAACATGGAAGAAGAGATGGAAGCGTACTTATAAGGTGAGTCCCAGGCCTTAAGTTTACAGTCATACCCCCCGCCGGCAGTACACCGCCAGCGGGGGGTATGAGTATATAGATAATATGAGGGAAAGCGTGTTTATTTATCGATCCGGAATCCGGAGTATGCGGTCATGCCGTGCTCATGCATATCCAGTCCGTCCAGCTGTTCCTGATCCGATACCCGCAGGCCGATGGTCAGGCGGATCACGGTGAAGATAAGGAATGCCAGCACCGCCGCGTACACAAGTACGGATACGACTCCGGCCAGCTGTGTAACGAAGCTGCATCCTTCGCCGAATACACCGGTAAGCAGAGTTCCCACCAGACCGCAGCAGCCATGTACGCCTACGGCGCCTACCGGATCATCCACACGGACCACCTTGTCGATGAACTCGATGGCGAGTACGACGATAAATCCGGCGGTGACACCGATGATAATGGCCTCATAGGGAGTGACGACATCGCAGCCGGCGGTGATGGCCACGAGACCGGCCAGCGCTCCGTTCAGAGTCATGGAGACGTCGGGCTTGCCGTAACGGACCCAGGTGAATAAAAGGGTAACGAGAGTGGATGCGGCAGCCGCCAGATTCGTGGTTATGGCGATATCTCCCAGGGAGGTGGATGCGGCGGTGGTGGAACCACAGTTGAAACCGAACCAGCAGAACCAGAGGATGAACACACCCAGGAAGCCCAGGGGAATGTTATGGCCGGGAATTGCGTTCGGTGTCCCGTCACTGTTGTATTTCCCAAGCCGGGGACCGACGATTTTTGCTCCGACTAATGCACATACGCCGCCAACCATGTGAACGGCCGTGGAACCGGCAAAATCGTGAAAGCCTATCTCGGCCAGCCAGCCGCCGCCCCAGATCCAATGGCCGGTCACCGGATAGATGAAGATACTGATAGCCGCCGAATAGACGAGGTAGGAAGAAAATTTCGTCCGTTCCGCCATGGCGCCGGAGACGATGGTTGCGGCAGTGGCACAGAACACCGTATGGAAAATCATGAATACGCCGATGGGGAGTCCGTTGATCATTCCGTTTGCATCCGCCAGGGAATAGGGATTTAGAAAACCGGATCCGCCGATGATGCCGGAGATGTTCTTTCCGAACATGAGAGGGAAGCCGAGAATGAAGAAAAAGAGAGAACCGAGAACGAAGTCCATCATATTCTTCATACAGATATTTCCCGCGTTTTTTGCCCTGGTGAAGCCTGTTTCGACCATGGCAAAGCCTGCCTGCATGAAATAGACGAGAAATGCGCCGAGCATGGTCCACATAATATTCATTAATAAGGTTGTTTCTTCCATAATTTTACTCCTCCTGATCTGTTTTAGTAAACGCCGCCAGAATCCCGGGAATGGATGCAGGAAGGGGATAACCGCTTACCGGCCGGTAAGCAATTATCCCCTTTGATAATTTATATGATGGATTCTGTATGGAGTTTAAAGTGGTACGGTCAAACCGCGGCCGCACGGCCGGTGATACGGGATAGCAGGGTGCTACAGAGCCTCGCGTCCGTGCTCTCCGGTACGGATCCGGATGGCGTCCTGAACGTCGTAGACGAAGATCTTTCCGTCACCGTAATTTCCCGTGTTGATCTCATCAACGACCGCATCGATGATGGGATCTGCCAGTTCCTTTGGAATCACGGTTTCCACCTTTACCTTGGGAAGCAGGTTCACATTGTACTTGGTGCCCCGGTACATCTGCGTATACCCCTTCTGATTGCCGTAGCCCATGACATTGCTGATCATGATGCCGTTGACCCTGCAGCCTTCCAGAATCGCTTTTAAGTTCTCCAGCTTTTCCGGTCTGATGATGATTTCCAGTTTTTTCATACAGCATATCCTCCTTTATGGTGTTGGCAACAAAAACGAGGGCCATTCCTTAAGTGGAACGCCCTCGTTCGATACTAAACATTATACATTTCTGAAAACAAATGTCAAATACATTTTAAAACGGAATAATTAGAAATAATTGTGAAATATTGACAAAATTATGCGGATACAAAACGTAGAAAAGACTTGTGCTTTTTCCTCTTTCGTACTATACTTAATACTGTATACAAAATAACGAAAAAGTACAATCTGAAGAGATTTAGAAAATGTGAGGTATTTATGCCTATGATAAGACATCTTGGACTTAAGGCCTATGGGAAGATTAATCTGGGGCTCGACGTTCTTAAGAAGAGAGAGGATGGATACCATGAGGTCCGTATGATTATGCAGACGGTCGGACTTTATGATAAGATTGATCTTTACTTAAAGGAGACGCCGGGGATTACCGTCCAGACCAATTTATACTATCTTCCGGTAAACGAGAATAATCTGGTGTACAAGGCGGCGAAGCTTTTGATGGACGAGTTTCACATCAACCACGGAGTCACCATTCATTTAAAGAAGTTTATTCCGGTATCCGCCGGGATGGCGGGTGGCAGCAGCGATGCCGCGGCCGTGCTGTTCGGGGTGAACAAGATGTTTAATTTAGGGCTTTCCATGGAAGCGTTAATGGAGCGCGGCGTGAAGATTGGGGCCGATGTTCCCTACTGTGTGATGCGGGGGACGGCGCTCTCGGAGGGAATCGGAGAGATTTTAACACCTCTGCCGCCCATTCCCCAGTGCCAGATTCTGATCGCCAAACCGGGCATCAGCGTCTCCACTAAATTCGTATATGAGCATCTGGATGCCGCTTCCCTGCGTCCATCGGATCATCCGGACATTGACGGCATGATAGCAGCTATCCGGGAACGCGACATTTACGGGGCCGCCTCCCTGCTGGGCAATGTGCTGGAGACAGTCACTATACCGGAATACCCTGTAATTGCAGAGATCAAGGACCGGTTAAAATCACTGGGAGCGGTAAATGCCCTGATGAGCGGCAGCGGACCCACGGTTTTTGGAATATTTACAAGCCCGAAGGCGGCGGAAGAGGCCTACGAGGAAATGCGTTACGGCAAGTCCGCCAATCTGGCGAAATCTGTATATCTGACTAATTTTTACAATACAAAGGAGGTTTCCCATGGGAAATGATCTGAAGGTGAACATGAATGAATATCTGCCGCTGCGCGATGTGGTTTTCAATACGCTGCGCCAGGCTATCTTAAAGGGAGAACTGGCTCCGGGCGAACGTTTAATGGAGATTCAGCTGGCGGAGCGTCTGGGCGTTTCCAGAACGCCGATCCGCGAGGCGATCAGAAAGCTGGAGCTGGAAGGTCTGGTGCTGATGATTCCGAGAAAGGGCGCCGAGGTCGCGAAGATCTCTGAGAAGAGTCTTCGGGATGTCCTGGAGGTGAGACGTTCCCTGGAGGAACTGGCGATAGAACTGGCCTGTCAGAGGATGACAGAGGAAGAGGTAGATGCCCTGGAACAGACCCAGGAGGAATTTAAGGCTGCAGTGGCCTGCGGAGATGCCATGAAGATCGCGGAGACCGATGAGACGTATCACGATGTCATCTATAAAGGCACCGGCAACGACAGGCTTGTACAGATTCTCAATAATTTAAGGGAGCAGATGTACCGTTACCGCCTGGAATACATCAAGGACGAGGATAAGCGTCAGATTCTCCTTCTCGAGCACGACAAGATCTTAAAGGCTGTGAAGCTGCGCCGTGTGGAGGAAGCCAAGGAGGCCATGAGGGAGCACATCGATAACCAGGAAATCACGGTTTCCAGAAATATAAAGGAGCAGGAGGGCTAAAGACATATGATGACGTTTAAGGACCGGTATTTGGCAGGTGAAGTCGAATTTGAGGCGATTGACGATTACGTGGAAGAGTGGAACGGCAGCGACGATCCCCGTACTCTGGCCCGGTTTCTGGGGCTTAATGAGGAAGAAGAAGACATCTGGATTGAGGAAAGTGATGAAGCTCTGAAAGAGCTTCTTGACAGCAAAAAATAAATGAGCATAAAATTTATAAAAAAAGTATAACCTTTATTGACAAGGTGACAACATGTCATTATAATAAGTGACAGGTTGTCACCTTTTGCGTTTAAAATTATGGCTGGCCGGAAAAAGGGTGAGAACGAATAAAGAGGGGTGAGAATATGCCGACAGAACGATTTAATAAGTTGCCGGAGGAGAAGAAAAAAGCGATACGTGACGCGGCCATGGAAGAATGCATCCGGGTTCCTTTCGAAAAGGTCTCCATCAATAAAATAATTCAGAATGCAGGAATATCCAGAGGAAGCTTTTACACCTATTTTGAAGATAAGCGGGATTTGGTGAGATACATATTCAGCGACACGGCGGATAAGCTGAAATTCTTCTGGACGAAGTCCGTGGTCACACACGGCGGGAACCTGTGGATTGCTTCGGAGGAACTGCTGGATCAGGCGATTATCTTCGCACAGAAGGGGAAGATGTTCCAGATGATGCAGAGCATCGTTCTCTACCAGGACTTCGACAAGCTTTTTGCGGAAATCCATGGAAGCAATGGTGTGAGTGAAGAAAAGGGCAACGAAATCTTAGAGGCACTGTACGAGGTGACGGACAAGGAGAAGTTCCGCAAGATCGATATGGATTCCTTTGGAATTCTCGTGTCCATGATCATGGGCTGTGTGATGGAAAGCATAGGCTGGTATAACCGGCATATGGAGAGTGAGGAAAATATTAAGAAAATTTTCCGTGAAAAATTAGAAATACTGCAACATGGAATTTGTAAACAGTAACTAGAATAATCTTTGTAACGAAGTGAGGAGTTCAGCATGAGTAAGAAGAAAGTAATTACAATCGCAGTCAGCGTAGTGTTGGTGGCTGCTGTGGCAACCTTAATCGTAACCAATGTTGCCGGAGGAAAGAAAGAGGAGGTCGTGGCGGAGGTACCGCCGGTGGTAGCCGCAGAGAATCCGGAACTTCGTTCGATCGAGGTGAGTACAGAGCTGATCGGTACGATTGAACCGGACAGCATCGTGTATGTAACACCGAAGGGAGCCGGAGAAATCATAAGCGTCAACGTGCAGACCGGCGATCAGGTGACGGCGGGCCAGCTGTTATGCGAGATTGATACGAAGCAGGTGGAAGCGGCAAGACTTACCATGGAGACGGCCCGGGTATCGTATGAGGATGCGAAGAGCAATCTGGACCGCTATTCCGTGCTGCATGCGGCAGGGGATATGGCCGAAGCTGATTTCCAGAAGCTGGCCGATAATGTAGAACTGGCAAGACTGCAGTATGAGAGTGCAAAACTGGGGTATAACCTTCAGCTTGAGAGCAGCCAGGTTACCTCCCCGATCGCAGGCCGTGTGGAGAGCTATAATGTAAAGCTTCACGATATGGTTTCCCAGCAGAGCCAGATCTGTGTCATCGCCGGAGCGGGCGACGGCAAGGCGGTTACCTTCTACGCTTCAGAACGGATCGTAGGGGGTCTGAAGGCTGGAGATCCTGTCACAGTTGAGAAAAATGGAACAGACCACGTGGCGTCGATCACAGAGGTGAGTTCCATGGTTGATCCGCAGAGCGGCTTATTTAAAGTAAAGGCATCCATTCCGGATGGAGGCGCGCTGGCTACAGGAACCTCCGTAAAGCTTCGCGTGATTTCCGAGAAGGCCGAAAATGTGCTCACTGTGCCGGTTGACGCAGTCTACTATGAGGGCGGCAGTCCCTATATTTACACATACGGAGACGGTGTTCTCCACAAAAATGCGGTTACGGTTGGAATTGCTGATAACAGCTTCATCGAAGTAAAAGATGGAATTAACGCAGGCGATCTGGTTGTTACTACATGGACAACAGAGTTTTATGACGGATCCAAAGTCACCTTAAGCGAAAATCAGACATCAGAAGACGGGACACCAGACGCTCAGACCGAAAGTTTCAGTCAGACAGAGCCGGCTGATGCGAATCAGTAAGGGGGCGGAAGAATGGGAATTACAAAAAGTGTTTTAAAGAGACCCATCACCACCGTCCTGGCCGTTCTATGCCTTCTGGTCTTCGGTTTGTCTTCCGTGTTCTCCTCCAAGATGGAGCTGACACCGGAGATGAATTTCCCGATGATGATGATAACCGCCGTATACGCGGGAGCCAGCCCGGATGATGTCAATGAGCTGATTACAAAGCCCATCGAGGAATCGGTTGGAACCCTGTCCGGCATTAAGAATATTCAGTCCATGTCCCAGGAAAATATCTCCATTGTCATGATGGAGTATGAATACGGCACGGACATGGATAAAGCGTATTCTGATTTGAAGAAGAAGATGGACAGCATCACCATGCCGGATGATGTGGATTCGCCAAGCATCTTCGAATTTAACATGAATGACATGCCGAGTATCACACTGTCAGTCAATGATCCCTCGGCGGATAACTTATACAATTACGTGAGCGATGAGATCGTTCCGGAATTTGAGAAAATATCATCCGTAGCCAGCGTGGATTTAAGCGGCGGCCAGGAGGGCTATATCAGAGTCCGCCTGATCCCTGAGAAGATGAATCAGTATCATCTGAATATGAATTCCATCAGCCAGGCCATTAAGAGCGCGGATTTCACCTACCCGGCAGGAAGCACAGGGGTAGGCAAACAGGATTTATCGGTCAGTACCTCCGTGAAATTCGATACGGTGGAGAGCTTAAAGAGAATTCCGATCGTAGCCGGAAGCGGAAAGACCATCTATTTAGAGGATGTGGCAGACGTGTCCGAGACAACCGGAAAGGATACCAGTATTGGCCGTTATAACGGAGAAGATACCGTGTCCCTGTCCATCAACAAGCAGCAGAAGAGCAGTGCGGTAGACGTATCGAAGTCGGTAAACCGCACGATCGAGACGCTGAAGGCAGAGCATCCGCAGCTGGAGATGATCGTTGTCAATGATACCAGCGAGCAGATTACCTCCGCGCTGAGTTCCGTGACGACCACCATGGTTATGGCGGTTATCATTTCCATGGTTATCATCTTCCTGTTCTTCGGAGATATCAAGGCGTCCCTGATCGTCGGAAGCTCCATCCCGGTATCGATCCTGGCGGCCCTGATCCTGATGTCGGTTATGGGATTTTCCCTGAACGTTGTTACCATGGGAAGCCTGGTTCTCGGCGTTGGTATGATGGTCGATAACTCCATCGTTGTGCTGGAAAGCTGTTTCCGTTCCCACAAGGGGCAGGGCTTCCGGGAATACATGGAGGCGGCGCTGGAAGGAACTGGTAAGGTTATCCAGTCGATCTTTGGTGGAACCGTTACCACCTGTGTCGTATTTATCCCGCTTGCACTCTTAAAGGGTATGTCGGGACAGATGTTCGCACCCCTTGGTTTCACCATCGTATTCTGTATGGCGGCCTCACTGATCTCCGCTATGACCATTGTTCCGCTGTGCTACAGCCGGTTCCGTCCGGTGGAGAAGAAGAATTCTCCGGCCTCCGGCATGGTTCGCTGGCTGCAGGAGGGCTACCGGAATATCATCGGAAAGCTGCTGAATAAGAAAAAGACGGTTATGGCAGTTTCCGTACTGCTTCTGGTGGTATCCTTTGTGATCGCAGGCCGGCTGGGATTCGCCCTGATGCCTGATGTAGACCAGGGAACCGTAGCCGTGACGGTAGAGGTTCGCCCCGGTCTCAAGATAGAAGAGGTAGATAAGATTCTGAGCAAGGTGGAGGCGATTGTCAAAGCCGAGCCTGACAGGAAGTCCTACATGGTTACATACGGCGGCAGCGGATTGTCCCTGGGTGGAAGCAGCGCTTCTCTGACCGCATATTTGAAGGATGACAGAGAACTCACCACAAAACAGGTCGTGGATAAATGGAAGAAAGAGATGCGGGATATCCCGGACTGCAACATAACCGTGGAATCCAGCTCCATGATGAGTTCCTTCAGCAGTTCCAACGATTTACAGGTTATTTTACAAAGCTCCCAGTTAGATGACTTGAAAGAGGCCTCCGACAATCTGGTCGATGAGCTCACACAGTATCCGGGCCTCATCAAGGTGCATTCCGATCTGGAAAACGCAGCTCCGGTAATCAAGGTCCATGTGGACCCGATCGAAGCGGCTGCGGACGGCGTCGCTCCGGCCTCTGTCGGAGGATTGCTTAACAACATGTTAAGCGGTGTGAAGGCGATGACCATGGACGTGGACGGCAACAACGTGGACGTTAAGGTCGAATATCCGGATGGAGAGTATGATACTCTGGATAAGGTAAAGGGAATCACGATTCCGACACAGACAGGCGGTTCCGTGGCGCTTACCGATATCGCTGATATCGTTTATGAAGACAGCCCGGCCGGAATCACACGTAAGAATAAACAGTACCAGGCGACCATCACGGGCTCCTTTACCGACGAGGTGTCTACCGACAAGGAAAAGACGGAAGCCCTGAAGAAGATCAATGAACAGGTGGTAAACAAATACTTGAACAGCTCGGTTACAAGAGCGAAAAACAGCGTTGACGAGTCCATGTATGAGGAATTCAGCGCCCTGTTTAAAGCCATTGCCATCGCGATCTTCCTGGTATTCGTGGTTATGGCGGCTCAGTTCGAGTCACCGAAGTTCTCACTGATGGTCATGACGACCATTCCGTTCAGCCTGATCGGTTCCTTCGGTCTGCTGGCGGCCGCGGATGTCATGATTACCATGCCTTCCTTATTAGGCTTCCTGATGTTAATCGGTACGGTTGTGAACGCCGGTATTCTTTATGTCGATACGGTCAACCAGTACCGCTCCACGATGGATAAGCGAACGGCCATGATAGAGGCGGGCGCGACGAGACTTCGTCCTATCCTCATGACGACTCTGACCACCATCGTGTCCATGATCCCGATGGCGATCGGATACGGAAGCAACGGAGAACTGATGCAGGGGCTTGCCCTTGTCAACGTCGGAGGCCTGACGGCTTCGACCATTCTGTCCCTCCTGATGCTGCCGGTTTACTACTCGATTATGAGCGGAAAAGTGGATACGGAGCCAATGCCGGACTAAGTTATATGAAAACTGGAATAATGTGTCTTTGAACTTATTGCAGTTATATGGTAAGATAAGGATACGAAAAAAGAGCAGAGGATTCAGACTGTAACATAAAATCCATCCGGTACAAGGTTAGGAGGACCAATTGATGAAAAAATGGAAACAGATTAGTGCCTGCTGTCTGGCAGCAGTTCTGGCGGCTGCGGCTCCGACAGGGACTGCCTGGGCCGGAAGCCCGGAATTCGCCAGAAGCGCCGAGGAGTGGGCAAAGCTTCGCGATAACGTCATGGAGTATGACGAACTGGCGGGGCTGATACATGAATATAATGTGACGGTACAGAATAATCAGCGTGATTATAACGAGAAAAAGAATAAAACAAGCGATGAAATCGCACAGGATTACCGGGATGCGGCCGACGCGGTCCGGAGCAGCATGTCTGGGGACGACAGTCCCCAGGCTATCATGCAGGACAGCATGGCGGAAGCGCAGGCTTTAAGCCTGGAGCAGCAGGCCGATGACAATGTGGAGGACAGCGAGATTTTCAAGATGACCTATGATCAGACAGAGGCCACGCTTGTATCCAACGCTCAGACCAATATGATCTCCTACCACCAGAAGGCCCGGGACCTGGATTTGAAGAAAAAGAACAGGGAACTGCTGGCCGCGACCTATGACTCCGTGGTGCTTAAGATGAATCACGGCATGGCCACGCAGATGGAAGTGCTGACTGCCCAGGAGAATTTACAGAACGCGGATGCGGCGATCTTAACCGCCGAGTCCGATCTGGAGAATACGCGGCAGAAGCTCTGTGTTATGCTGGGCTGGAGATACGACGCTTCCCCGGAGATCCGGGAAATCCCGGCCGTGGATTTAAACAGAATCCAGTCCATGGATCCGGCGGCAGACAAGGCCAAGGCCCTGGAGAACAACTACACGCTTCGCATCAACAAAAAGAAACTGGCAAACTCCTCGAATAATTCGAAAAAAGAGAGCCTTCAGATGACCATAGACGATAACATCCAGAGAATCGGATCATCCGTGGATTCGGCATATAAGAATGTTATTCAGAGCCAGACCGCCTATCAGCAGGCCGCAGTATCCTTAGAGGTGGCTTCCAAGAACATGGAAGCGGCCGAGAGGAAGATGCAGATCGGTACGCTCAGCCGGCTGGATTACTTAACCCAGCAGTATGCGTATCTCCAGGCTCAGGTAGCCATGGAAGACGCGAGTATGGCGCTGTTCCAGGCTGTGGAATCGTATGACTGGAACATTAATGGCCTGGCGAGTGCCAGCGCAGGCATGTAACCGGTGGATGGGATACTTACAGCCGGAAGGAGTAAAGGCATGAAAAAATGGAAAATGATAATGTGTATGGCTCTGGCCGGTACGCTTTTAGCCGGAGGAAGTTTCTCTTCCTGGGCAAAGCTGTCGGATTACGATGCGGAGACGGCGGCGCGGCTTCAGGACGATAAACTGGAGTACGACGAACTGGAGAATCTGATCAGGGAGTACAATCCCGAGATCAGCTACGCGTATAAGCAGCTGGATTTCTCAGATGATGATACGGCTTCGACGGTCAGAAATCTGAAAGATTCGATAGAGAAAGAAGATTATAAAGATAAGATTAAGGCGCTGAAGGAACAGAAGAAACAGCTGGAAGCGATGCCGGATTTCGAGGGCAAGGACGCCGCTCTACAGGAACTGAAGACGGCAATTAAGGGGATGGAGTCCATGCTGGACGCCCCGTCGACCACGACGAAAGCAACGGATAAACAGCTGGAGAAGGCGAGAAAACAGATTGACACGGGAGCGAGATCAGCTTTAAAGGGCACACAGACCCTGATGATTACGTATGACAATCTCCGCGCCCAGGTGCAGACCCTGGAAAAGGTGGAAGAGCTTCAGAAGGAAGCGCTGGAAGCCGCGAAGCTGCAGGCAGGGCTGGGGATGGCGACGGACACCGGAGTATTGCAGGCCCAGAGCGATCTGCTGTCCAGTCAGTCCCAGCTTGACAATCTGCGTAACCTCTCTAATAATCTGCGCAGCCAGCTCTGCCTTTTAACGGGCTGGAAGGTGGACGCCACACCGGAGATCGGTTCGGTCCCCGCTGCGGACCCGTCGAAGATCGACACCATCGATCTGTCGGCGGATATTTTAAAGGCCATCGGCAATAACCAGACCCTGATATCACAGCGTCATGCGTCATCCACAAAGTCCACGGCCGCTATCGACAACCGTCTGAAGAATATTGACGTGTCGGAACAGCAGCTGACGGTGGAAATGCAGCGGCTGTATTCGGTCATGCAGCAGAAAAAGGTGCTCTACGACGCGGCCAACACGGCGTACCAGAAGGCTCTTCTGGCCAAGGGCGCCGCAGAACGCCAGTATGACTTGAAGATGCTGAGCAGACTGCAGTATCTCGGCGCAGAGGCCCAGTTTTACCAGGCGGAAGGCGCGAGAAAATCGGCTGATACTGCGCTGCTTCAGGCTATGCTTGACTATGACTGGGCAGTTCAGGGATATGTGTCCATACCACAGTAGGATTACAGAGCAGGGGACGCATTTATGCCCAACAGTAGGATTACAGAGCGGGGGACGCATTTAAGCTCAGCAGTACTAATTTTCCAGCAGATCAAGGAATTTTGAGCGAATCCGGATATGGACCTCCGGCTGCTTCTTAAGAAGCGCCTGGTAGTCCGCGGCATCGAGGGATTCTCGTAATATTTCCCGGGAAGAATCGGGAACGACCGCGTAGGTCGAATCAACAAAACAAAGCGGAGGATAGAGGACACACCACCAGTTGTGTCCTTTTCCTTTGCCTATTTCCACCCGCACCGCGTCGTACGTACCACAGGGAAATACCATGTCGCCGTAGGTTTTTGTGGGAAAATAGCATTCTGTTACTTCCATATGTGCAGGATAATCATATCCTTCCGCTTTCATGTAATCTTCTGCCTCCTGTTCCAGGCTGTCCTTATTGGCAAGGACATACTCTTTCGTATCATCCAGTGATGCATTTTCCCCCAGTTTCTCATATATTGAATCGAGGAGCAGGGTTCGCACGCGCAGCTTCAGCTGCTGGTCTTCGTCGGAATCGCTGTTGGCCAGAACGTGGAAACGCAGAATTTCCGGGGCGATTCGGGCGGCCATGGCTTCGTCGCTCTGGCGCTGGCCGGCCATGGTGAATAAGAATGCCAGAAGAAGGCAGGTTAAGCACAGGAATAAATCACGTCTATATTTCATAAGGAACCTCCATTTTACAGTCAGGAATTATCTATTTGTTGTAATTGTAACCATATGTGCTATAATATAAACACTGTAAAAAGGAAATTCCTGCAGCAGCAATCCCGCGGGAAAAGGAAAGTATGAGGAGAAAGTAAAATGAACAGGAAAACAGCGGTTGTTTTATTTGGCGGCCAGTCATCTGAGCATGTGGTATCCTGCATGTCTGTGGTCAACGTCATCAATCATATGAATAGAGAGAAATACGACCTTCTTTTAATTGGAATCACGGAAGAGGGCCATTGGATCAAAGTGGAATCCGTGGAGGCGATCGAGTCCGGCAGCTGGAGAGAGGGGACGGTAAATGCCGTCATATCCCCTGATGCCACGAAGCAGTGCGTCATATTAACCGAGGGAGACCGTGTGGAGTTTGTGAAGGCGGATGTGGTATTTCCGGTGCTTCACGGGCTGTATGGAGAGGATGGCACCGTTCAGGGGCTTCTGGAGCTGGCCAGAATTCCGTACGTGGGCTGCGGCGTGCTGGCATCTGCCGTATCCATGGATAAATTGTATACAAAGATCGTGGTAGACGATTTAGGCGTGCGCCAGGCCGCCTACGTCCCTGTCATGCGGTCTGACTTAAACGATATGGCCTCCGTAGTCGGCAGAGTGGAGGCGAAGTTCTCCTACCCCGTATTCGTAAAGCCGTCGAATGCCGGTTCGTCGAAGGGCGTGGCCCGTGCGGACGGCAGGGAGGAGCTGGAGGCAGCGCTTCGCGAGGCGGCAAACCACGACCGCAAGATTCTTGTGGAGGAAATGATCAGGGGCCGGGAGATCGAGTGTGCGGTATTTGGCGGCGGACTGATTCCGGTGGAAGCCTCCGGAGTCGGAGAGATCCTGGCGGCCGCGGAGTTCTACGATTTTGACGCGAAATATTACAATTCCGATTCCAGAACGGTTGTGAATCCGGACCTTCCGGGAGACGCAGTGAATCAGGTTCGGGAGGCGGCAAAGGCCATCTTCCAGGCGGTGGACGGCTACGGCCTCGCCCGAGTGGACTTCTTCGTTAAGGATGACGGAACCGTGGTATTTAATGAGATCAACACACTGCCGGGCTTCACGGCCATCAGCATGTATCCCATGCTCTGGGAAGCCGCAGGAGTCACCAAGGATCAGCTGGTAGACCGCCTGATGGAACACGCATTTGACCGCTTTCGGCTTTAGAAAACGGATCAAAACTTAAGGAGAGACACTATGGCAGACAGGAATTCACCCATAGGGGTATTTGACTCCGGCGTCGGTGGTCTGACCGTTGCGCGGGAGATTATGAGACAGATGCCGACAGAACGGATCGTCTATTTCGGCGATACCGCCAGAGTTCCATACGGCAACAAGTCCGGCAATACGGTAATCCGTTTCACGAGACAGATTATCCGCTTTCTTCTGACTCAGGATGTAAAGGCCATCGTTATCGCATGCAACACCGCGACAGCCTATGCGCTGGAAGCGGTGGAGGGGGAGCTGGATATTCCCATCATCGGCGTAATTCACGCCGGCGCCAGGACGGCGACCCAGGCCACGAAAAATGGAAAGATCGGCATCATCGGCACGGAAGGAACGATCCGCAGCGGCGTCTACACAAAGGTGATGAAGGGGATGCGCTCCGACATCGAGGTGACCGGCAAGTCCTGTCCCCTCCTGGTTCCGCTGGTGGAGGAAGGGCTGCTTCACGATTCCGTGACAGATGAGATTGCGTCCCGTTACTTAAGCGAACTGAAGGGCAAATATATAGACACTCTGGTTCTGGGCTGCACCCATTATCCGCTGCTGCGTTCGACGGTAGGGCGTCTGATGGGACCCGAGGTGACACTGGTGAATCCGGCGTATGAGACTGCCCTGGAACTGAAACAGGTTCTGGAGGAGGCAGATTTATTATGCGGCGGCTCCCAGGAAGGCCAGGAGCAGTATCGTTTTTATGTCAGTGATCTGGCAGAAAAATTCACCAGCTTTGCGGCGTCGATTCTTCCCGGAGAGGTGAAGGAAACGAGACAGATAAACATAGAGGAGTTTTGAGATGACAAGAGATGTACTGATTACCATAAGCGGCATTCAGCTGGCGGACGGTGACAGCAATGAAGTTGAGATGATCACCGCCGGCGATTATTTCCAGAAAAACGGCAGCCATTACATTCTGTACGACGAGGTAATGGAAGGCCAGAATGATATTATCAAAAACACAATCAAGATCCGTCCCGAGGGTCTTGACATCATAAAACGCGGAAGCTCCAGCGTCCACATGACATTTGAAAAGGACAAGAAAAACCTTTCCTGTTATGCGACGCCCTTCGGAGAGATGATGATCGGCATCAACACCAACGACATCCTCATCGCCGAGGACGAGGACAGCTTAAAGGTCCGCGTATCCTATTCCCTGGACATCAACTATCAGCATGTATCGGAGTGCAATATCAATCTGGACATTCACTCAAAGTCTACTGCGAATATTCATTTGTAAGTTGATACGCCCCATGCCAGCCGGGCGGTCCGGGGAATTGGGAGGGGCGGGGGAACAAACTGTTTCTTGTTTCTTCGGTGGCAGGAGCTAAAGCAGAACGGCGGGAAAAAGGGGCGGATCGCGAAAACTCCGCCGAAGTCCTGAAGGACTTCGCCTCCGTGTTCACTTGAAAGTTGGCTTTGAGGCCAACTTTCACCACCCCTTTTTCCCGCCGTTCTGCTTTAGCTCCTGCGAACCTCAGAAAAGGAAACGGTTCATTCCCCCGCCCCTCCCAATTCCCCGGACCGCCCGGCTGGCATGGGGCTGTGTACTGGCTGGGTAAGAAAAGCAAAAGCAAAAATTTGCTTTCTAAGTCCAATTAGAAAGCAACCGCTGCCTGAATATTACTGTAGATTTACCAAATTCAATACATACTATTCACAGATGATGTCGCGTTGCATTCATATCCCTTAGCGGAGCCAATACACAGCCCCAGTACTTGTGGAGAGGCGATCCCTCCCCCGCCAGGCTCCGCCTCTCCGCAAGTACTGGGGCGTAACTCCCACAATAAAAAAACCGCCCCATCAGCCCAAGGCCAATGAAGCGGTCTCCAATTTACTTTTTGTCGTTCTTTTCTTTTTTCCCTTTTTTGAACCTGTCCATAAATTTCTTCTTCTTCGGTGCAACCGGAACCGCACCGCCGCGAATGCTCTTGATCTCGGTTATGTAGATACCGCTCACTACGACCTTAGCCTCCGTCTTGACTGGAAGAACATCGAATACCTTCGCATCTGCGATCAGCGTCATGACCTTCGGACCAATCTTGGCCTTTACGATCGGTACCTTCGCACGCCTCATGTACTTCGGCGTCTGCTCGTAAACGATCTTTGGAAGTCCGGCGTCCTTCAGCTTCATCTTTTTCTTGTCGATGACCAGCATGGATACGGTCTGTGCTGCCGCTTCCAGAGCCTGCTGCTGTTCAACCTGGCGTTTTTCCAGCTTTCTTCCGAGAAAATAGAGAACAGCCAGTACTACCACTAAGATGAGAAGAATCACCAGTAATACGTTTAAAAATGTGCTCACGGGGAATACCTCCAATAGTTCATTTTGTAAATAAAGTCTATCTGTAATAGTATAGCATTATATTATGGAAAGTGCAAGCAAAAAATGCTTGACACCTTGACAGGGCTATGATATTATGGAATGTGCACTATTGTGGCATCATGTGCCTTGAGGGACATTTATGCCCAAAAACAGAACCAATAGAAAGAAAACAGGGGTGAAACGTCAATGGAAAAAAGCAGAATGCGTCCGGTCCCAGCCGGTAAAAGCCTGAGAATGAGCTTCTCGAGACAGAAAGAAGTCCTTGAGATGCCTAACCTGATCGAGATTCAGAAGAATTCCTATCAGTGGTTCCTTGATGAGGGATTGAAGGAAGTCTTCGAAGATATCTCTCCGATCGCAGACTTTGCGGGTCACTTGAGTCTGGAATTTGTTGACTTTACATTATGTAAAGACGACATCAAGTATACCATAGAAGAATGCAAGGAAAGAGATGCAACTTACGCAGCTCCTTTAAAAGTCAAGGTAAGGCTTTGCAATAAAGATAAAGATGAGATTAATGAACATGAGATCTTCATGGGTGATCTTCCGCTTATGACAGATACCGGTTCCTTCGTCATTAACGGTGCCGAACGTGTTATTGTCAGCCAGTTAGTACGTTCCCCAGGTATATATTATGGTATCGGACATGACAAGGTAGGTAAGGAGCTCTATACCTGTACAGTAATTCCTAACCGAGGTGCGTGGCTGGAGTATGAGACAGACTCCAACGACATTTTCTACGTACGTGTAGACAGGACCAGAAAGGTACCGGTTACCGTGCTGATCCGTGCCCTTGGTTTCGGAACGAATGCCGAGATATTAGAACTGTTTGGCGAGGAGCCAAAGCTTTTAGCCAGCTTCGGTAAGGATACGTCCGATAATTACCAGGATGGCTTATTAGAGTTATATAAGAAGATCCGCCCAGGTGAACCTTTATCTGTTGATAGTGCAGAAAGTTTATTAAACAGTATGTTCTTTGACCCGAGAAGATATGATCTTGCAAAGGTTGGAAGATATAAATTTAATAAGAAACTTCATTTCAAGAACCGTATCGTGGGCCACGTGCTTTCAGAGGATGTGGTGGATACCACAACCGGCGAGATTCTGGCGACTGCCGGCACGACTGTAGACAAGCAGCTTGCCGTAGATATCCAGAACGCAGCCGTACCTTACGTATGGGTGGAAGGCCTGGAACGCAAGCAGAAAGTCTTATCCAACTTAATGGTAGATTTAGGTGCTTACGTATCCTTCGATCCGAAGGACGCAGGTGTTACGGAGTTAGTATTCTATCCGGTACTTGAAAAAATTCTGGAAGATGTTGGCACAGAAGACGAAGAAGTATTAAAGAGCGCGATTCACAGAAGTTTGGGCGAACTCATTCCGAAGCATGTCACAAAAGAAGATATTCTGGCATCCATCAACTACAACATGCATTTAGAGCAGCAGGTAGGTAATGCCGACGATATCGACCATTTAGGAAACCGTAGAATCCGTGCGGTCGGCGAGCTGCTGCAGAACCAGTACCGGATCGGTCTTTCCAGAATGGAACGTGTGGTTCGTGAGAGAATGACAACACAGGATATGGAGGGTATTACTCCCCAGTCCTTAATCAACATTAAACCGGTAACTGCGGCTGTGAAGGAATTCTTTGGAAGTTCCCAGCTGTCCCAGTTCATGGATCAGAACAACCCGCTGGCTGAGCTGACTCATAAGAGACGTTTATCCGCATTGGGACCTGGCGGTCTGTCAAGAGACCGTGCCGGATTCGAGGTTCGAGACGTACACTACACCCATTACGGACGTATGTGCCCGATCGAGACCCCTGAAGGTCCTAACATCGGTCTGATCAACTCCCTGGCTACGTATGCGAGGGTAAACCAGTATGGATTTGTGGAAGCGCCTTACCGTCTTGTAGACAAGACCGATCCGGCCAATCCGATTGTTACCGACGAGGTCGTTTATCTGACTGCCGATGAAGAAGATAACTTCGTTGTCGCACAGGCGAACGAACCGCTGGATGAAGAAGGCCACTTTATTCATAAGAATATTTCCGGACGTTTCCGCGAGGAGACATCCGAATTCCAGAGAAAGAGCATCGATTTGATGGACGTTTCCCCGAAGATGGTATTCTCCGTGGCGACAGCCATGATTCCTTTCCTGGAGAACGATGATGCCAACCGTGCGCTGATGGGATCCAACATGCAGCGTCAGGCCGTGCCGCTGCTGACAACGGAAGCGCCTGTAGTTGGAACCGGTATGGAAGCCAAGGCAGCCGTTGACTCGGGTGTCTGCGTTGTGGCGAGAAATGCCGGTGTGGTAGAGCGTTCCGCTTCCAACGAGATCATCATCAAGAGAGATGCTGACGGCGGAAGAGACGTTTACCATCTGACCAAATTCAAGAGAAGCAACCAGAGCAACTGCTACAACCAGAAGCCGATTGTATATAAGAATAATCATGTGGAAAAGGGAGAGGTCATCGCTGACGGCCCGTCCACACAGAATGGCGAAATTGCCCTTGGCAAGAACCCGCTCATCGGATTCATGACCTGGGAAGGCTACAACTACGAGGATGCCGTTCTGCTCAGTGAAAGACTCGTTCAGGAGGATGTTTACACCTCCGTTCATATTGAGGAATACGAGGCGGAAGCCCGTGATACCAAGCTGGGACCGGAAGAGATCACCCGTGACGTTCCTGGTGTCGGTGAAGATGCGTTAAAGGATCTGGATGAGAGAGGTATTATCCGAATCGGTGCGGAAGTCCGTGCCGGAGATATCCTGGTCGGAAAGGTTACTCCGAAGGGAGAGACCGAGCTGACAGCCGAGGAGAGACTGCTTCGTGCAATCTTCGGTGAGAAGGCGAGAGAAGTCCGTGACACTTCCTTAAAGGTACCGCACGGCGCCTACGGTATTATCGTGGATGCCAAGGTATTTACCAGGGAGAATGGTGACGAGCTGTCCCCAGGTGTGAACCAGACAGTCCGTATCTACATTGCCCAGAAGAGAAAGATCTCTGTTGGTGATAAGATGGCCGGCCGTCATGGCAACAAGGGTGTTGTTTCCCGTGTACTTCCGGTTGAGGATATGCCGTTCCTGCCGAATGGCCGTCCGCTGGATATCGTTTTGAACCCTCTGGGCGTACCTTCCCGTATGAATATCGGGCAGGTTCTGGAGATTCACTTAAGTCTTGCGGCCAGGGCCCTTGGATTTAACATTGCAACACCTGTATTCGACGGTGCAAACGAGATCGATATCATGGATACCCTCGATGTTGCCAATGACTACGTCAACATGACCTGGGAAGAATTCCAGGATAAATATAATGATACTTTGAAACCCGATGTGATCGAGTATCTGGGTGAGCATCTGGATCACAGAGAACTGTGGAAGGGTGTACCGCTCAGCCGTGACGGTAAAGTAAGACTCCGCGATGGACGTACCGGTGAGTATTTCGACAGTGCGGTTACGATCGGACACATGCATTATCTGAAGCTGCATCATCTGGTTGACGATAAGATTCATGCCCGTTCTACAGGACCATACTCCCTGGTTACACAGCAGCCTCTGGGTGGTAAAGCCCAGTTCGGCGGTCAGCGTTTCGGAGAGATGGAGGTTTGGGCTCTCGAGGCGTACGGCGCATCCTACACACTGCAGGAAATCATGACGGTGAAGTCGGATGATGTGGTAGGCCGTGTGAAGACGTATGAAGCGATTATCAAGGGCGAGAACATTCCTGAGCCGGGTATTCCGGAATCCTTCAAGGTACTGCTTAAAGAGCTTCAGTCACTGGCTCTCGATGTACGTGTACTGCGAGATGATGATACCGAGGTACAGATTGCAGAGGCAATGGATTACGAGGAGACAGATTTACGATCCATCATCGAAGGTGACAGAAAATTCAGGGAAGAGGAACCTCTTGCTGACTATGGTTTCCAGAAGCAGGAATTCCAGGATGATGAACTGGTTAGTATTGATGAAGAAGAGGATGCAGACGGTATCGACGATTCTTACGAGGATTTCGATGACGCCGAATTAGACGATTCAGACGAAGAATAGTTGTGTATGTTAGGAAGGAGAACCGCTCATGCCTGAGAATAATGAAACTTATCACCCAATGACGTTCGACGCTATCAAAATTGGGTTAGCGTCTCCGGAAAAGATTCTCGATTGGTCCCATGGCGAAGTTAAAAAGCCAGAGACGATCAATTACAGAACCTTAAAGCCGGAAAAAGACGGTCTTTTTTGCGAGAGAATCTTCGGACCGAGCAAGGACTGGGAGTGTCATTGCGGTAAATACAAAAAGATCAGATACAAAGGCGTTATCTGTGACCGATGCGGTGTCGAAGTCACGAAGGCCAGCGTTCGTAGAGAGCGTATGGGCCATATCGCGCTTGCAGCTCCGGTTTCCCATATCTGGTATTTTAAGGGAATCCCGAGCCGTATGGGCCTGATTCTCGATATCTCACCGAGAACCCTTGAGAAAGTACTGTACTTCGCATCCTATATCGTACTGGATGCGGCGGATACAGGACTTCAGTATAAGCAGGTGTTATCTGAGAAGGAATACCGCGAAGAGGTTGACAAATACGGTTACGGCGCATTCCGTGTAGGAATGGGTGCAGAAGCAATCCTGGAACTCTTACAGGCGATCGATTTAGAGAAAGATTCCGAAGAGTTAAGAAAGGGACTGAAGGATGCCACCGGCCAGAAGCGTGCCAGAATCATCAAGAGACTGGAAGTCGTAGAGGCATTCCGTAACTCCGGCAACAAGCCGGAATGGATGATCATGACCGCGATCCCGGTTATCCCTCCGGATATCCGGCCGATGGTACAGCTGGATGGCGGACGTTTTGCCACCTCCGATTTAAATGATTTATACAGAAGAATTATCAATAGAAATAACCGTCTGGCCCGTCTTTTAGAGCTGGGCGCGCCGGATATTATTGTCCGCAACGAGAAGCGTATGCTGCAGGAAGCCGTTGACGCCCTGATCGATAACGGCCGTAGAGGCAGACCTGTTACCGGACCTGGTAACCGTGCTCTTAAATCTCTTTCTGATATGTTAAAGGGTAAGCAGGGACGTTTCCGTCAGAACCTGTTAGGAAAGCGTGTTGACTATTCCGGACGTTCTGTTATCGTCGTAGGACCGGAGCTGAAGATTTACCAGTGCGGCCTTCCGAAAGAGATGGCGATCGAGTTATTTAAGCCGTTTGTTATGAAGGAGCTGGTTGCCAACGGCACCGCTCACAATATTAAGAATGCCAAGAAGATGGTGGAGAGACTTCAGACCGAGGTTTGGGATGTACTGGAGGACGTAATCAAGGAGCATCCGGTTATGTTAAACCGTGCGCCTACACTGCACAGACTTGGTATCCAGGCATTCGAGCCGATTCTGGTGGAAGGTAAGGCGATCAAGCTGCATCCGCTGGTTTGTACCGCGTTCAATGCGGACTTCGATGGTGACCAGATGGCCGTTCATCTGCCTCTGTCCGTAGAAGCACAGGCGGAGTGCCGGTTCTTACTCCTCTCACCGAACAACTTACTGAAACCCTCCGACGGTGGCCCTGTGGCCGTTCCGTCTCAGGATATGGTCCTCGGAATCTATTACCTGACCCAGGAAAGACCTGGCGCCAAGGGCGAGGGCATGGTATTCCATAATGTAAACGAAGCGATTCTTGCCTATGAGAACGGAGCCGTAACCTTACACTCCAGAATCAAGGCGAGAGTGACAAAGAAAATGCCGGATGGCACCATGAAGACCGGATCCGTAGAATCCACAGTGGGACGTTTCATTTTCAATGAGATCGTTCCTCAGGACCTGGGCTTCGTAGACAGAAGCATTCCGGGCAACGAGCTTCTGATGGAGGTGGATTTCCACGTCGGCAAGAAGCAGTTAAAGCAGATTCTGGAAAAGGTTATCAACGTTCACGGTGCAGTTCAGACCGCTGAGACGTTAGACGATATCAAGGCAATCGGTTATAAGTATTCGACGAGAGCGGCCATGACCGTATCCATTTCCGATATGACCGTGCCGGAGAGCAAACCGAAGCTGATTGCGGACGCTCAGGCGACCGTTGACCAGATTGCCAAGAACTTCAGACGTGGTCTGATCACGGAGGAAGAGCGTTATAAAGAAGTTATCGATACCTGGAAAGAGACGGATGATCAGCTGACTCACGATCTGCTTACCGGTCTTGACAAGTATAACAACATCTACATGATGGCGGACTCCGGAGCCCGAGGTTCTGATAAACAGATCAAACAGCTGGCTGGTATGCGTGGACTTATGGCCGATACAACCGGTCATACCATTGAACTTCCTATTAAGTCCAACTTCCGTGAAGGTCTGGACGTACTGGAGTACTTCATCTCCGCTCACGGTGCCCGTAAAGGACTTTCCGATACGGCTCTGCGAACAGCCGACTCCGGTTATCTGACGAGACGACTTGTAGACGTTTCCCAGGATATGATTATCCGCGAGGTAGACTGCTGCGAAGGAAAGACAATTCCTGCCATGGAGATCAAGGCTTTCATGGATGGACAGGAGACGATCGAGGGTCTCGAGGAGAGACTGACAGGCAGATATATCGCTGAAACCATTACCGATCCGGATACCGGAGAAGTAATTGTGAAGGCAAACCATATGTGTACACCGAAGCGTGCGGCTGCGGTTATGAAGACATTACAGAAGATGGGACGCGATTCCGTCAAGATCCGTACCGTCCTTACCTGCAAATCCCATCTGGGTGTCTGCGCGAAATGCTACGGTGCCAACAGGGCTACCGGCCAGCCGGTACAGGTTGGTGAGGCAGTCGGTATTATTGCCGCTCAGTCCATCGGTGAGCCTGGTACACAGCTGACCATGCGTACGTTCCATACCGGCGGTGTTGCCGGCGGCGATATCACACAGGGTCTTCCCCGTGTCGAGGAGCTTTTTGAGGCGCGTAAGCCAAAGGGACTTGCGATCATCGCGGAGTTCGGCGGCGTAGCCACGATCAAGGATACGAAGAAGAAACGTGAGATCATCATTACAGATAATGAGACCGGCAACTCCAAGACGTATTTAATTCCTTACGGTTCCAGAATCAAGATCCAGGATGGCGTCTATTTAGAGGCCGGCGACGAGCTGACAGAAGGTAGTATCAACCCCCATGATATCTTAAAGATCAAGGGTGTCCGCGCGGTACAGGATTACATGATCCAGGAAGTTCAGCGTGTTTACCGTCTGCAGGGTGTTGAGATCAATGATAAGCACGTTGAGATGATCGTCAGACAGATGCTTAAGAAGATCAAGATCGAGGAGAGCGGAGACAGCGATGTGCTTCCGGGTACCTCCATGGACGTTCTTGATTACAACGATATGAACGAGGCACTTCTTGCAGAAGGCAAGGAGCCGGCGGATGGAAAGCAGGTTATGCTGGGTATCACCAAGGCATCTCTGGCTACAGACTCCTTCTTATCAGCGGCTTCCTTCCAGGAGACCACCAAGGTTCTGACCGAGGCGGCGATCAACGGCAAGGTAGACCACTTAATCGGCTTAAAGGAGAACGTAATTATCGGTAAACCAATTCCGGCAGGTACTGGAATGAAGCGTTACCGTACCGTTAAGCTGAGCACGGACGGGGAAGAGATGAATGAAGATGAGATCATCCTTGGCGACGATCTTGCGATTCCCGTTACGGAAGAGTATTTAGAGGCTGAGGAAGTTCTGGACATCGATGATATTGATGAAGAGGACGTATAAAGCCGTCTGAGAATAATATAAGTCCCGGCGGACGGAGCCGGTTGGGCGTATGCCCAGCCGTCCGGCCGTCGGGATTCTTATTTCTGCGGGCCACGAACCAGGCGGAGCCTTCCGGCACATAGAAGAATGTTTCGGAGGGGTAGAATAAGCAGAACAGGCAGAAGTAATGAATCAACTGCAATCACAGGAGGTGGAGTTCATGGCAGATATTATGATAGGAATCATTCTGATAGCAGCGGTGGGCGCGGTGATCTGGAAGAAGAGACGGGATAAAAAAATGGGGAAATCCGGCTGCGGAGGCTGCTGCGGCAGCTGTGGGATGAAGTGCCATCAAAGAAAAGACGATGGGAATGAGGAGGCGGGGAACAGTAACTGACTGCCATATCCATAAAAGAACGTCAAAACAGAGATTGCGTCTTTCCTGAAAATATGATATCTTTATAATACGGTTTAAGTAACAGCGGTTCCGCTGACTTGCCAGGTCCGGTCATTTCGACAGAAGTTCCAGAATAAACCTGTACTATGATAACTGCATATCGATGGACTTTGCCTGTTTTTCATGTTATGATAAAAACGAAGACTTGCCTGACAATTAGTGAAAGGGGAGGGATAGAATGGCAGATCAGGAAACATTAGATGCGATTGCCGTCATGCTTGACGGGCTGGAGACGCGGCTGTACCAGAAGCTGGACGAAAAGTTAGAAGAAAAGTTAGAAGAAAAGTTAGAATTGAAATTAAAGCCGATCCGTACCGACATACTGACTTTATATGGAGAGGTACATGGTCTGAAGAACGAGATGGCCGATGTACGCGATGATATCTGTGAACTTCGGAAGGATATGGATATTGTAAAGAAGCAGACTGTATACAATTACGATAAGATTATCGATAATTACGCCGCCATCCGGGAATTGCAGACTGTAGTGGAAGGAAAAGTGGATAAACCGAGACTCGTTCAATAGGACGAATGGTATAAATTGAGAAAAAAGGCAAAGTCCGGGCCGGCCGGAGCTGCCTTTTTTCATTTTTTAGAATGTTTTAAAGAATTTCCTTGACAGAAAAATGCAAAGTGTATATAATAATTAGGCGTGCATAAACGCGTCATGTTTTTGTGCAAGCAATCAGGCTGAAAGAAATACAGCAACCACAGACAATATCACAGGAGGTGAAAAGAATGCCAACATTTAACCAGTTAGTTAGAAAGGGAAGACAGACATCCGTAAAGAAATCCACAGCTCCGGCTCTGCAGAAGGGTTACAACTCTTTACAGAAGAGAGCTACAGATGTTTCCGCTCCTCAGAAGAGAGGTGTCTGCACAGCAGTTAAGACTGCTACACCTAAGAAGCCTAACTCAGCGCTCAGAAAGATCGCCAGAGTACGTCTGTCTAACGGGATCGAAGTAACAAGCTACATTCCAGGTGAGGGTCACAACTTACAGGAGCATAGTGTTGTTTTAATCCGTGGCGGAAGAGTAAAAGACTTACCAGGTACCAGATATCATATCGTTAGAGGTACACTGGATACCGCAGGCGTAGCCAACAGAAAGCAGGCTCGTTCCAAATACGGTGCTAAGAGACCAAAAGACAAAAAATAATAATTAGAACCACATGATTGAATTTCTAGTGCCGGATTGATGATATTGAACCTGTAGGTTGCAGGATTATATATAAGAGAACCGAGCGCGAACGCAACTTCAATGTTTGTGAGTACCTAAGATCTAATGAAAAGCTGTGGAACCTGCATCTTGCAGGCTCGGGCGGCGATATTAAGGAGGGAAGTAACGTGCCACGTAAAGGACATACTCAGAAGAGAGACGTATTAGCAGACCCGCTTTACAATAACAAGGTTGTTACCAAGTTAATCAACAACATCATGTTAGATGGTAAAAAGGGCGTTGCTCAGAAGATTGTATACGGTGCATTCGGCCGAGTAGAAGAAAAGATGGGCAAACCGGCTGTCGAAGTATTCGAAGAAGCGATGAACAACATCATGCCTGTACTGGAAGTAAAGGCAAAACGTATCGGTGGTGCTACCTATCAGGTGCCGATCGAAGTTAAGGCTGAGAGAAGACAGGCATTAGCACTCAGATGGATCACTCTGTACTCCCGTAAGAGAGGCGAGAAGACCCAGGAAGAAAGACTTGCTAATGAGATTATGGATGCTGCCAACAACACTGGTGCTTCTGTAAAGAAGAAAGAAGACATGCACAAGATGGCAGAGGCAAACAAGGCATTTGCTCATTACAGATTCTAATAGGAGGAAAAAGCTTTGGCTGGAAGAGAATATCCATTGGAAAGAACCAGAAATATTGGTATTATGGCCCATATCGATGCTGGTAAAACAACATTGACAGAGCGTATCCTCTATTATACTGGTGTAAACTATAAAATCGGTGATACTCATGAAGGTACTGCTACCATGGACTGGATGGAGCAGGAGCAGGAAAGAGGAATCACAATCACTTCAGCTGCTACAACCTGCCACTGGACCCAGCAGGAACACTGCAAGGTAAAGCCGGGTGCCCAGGAACACCGTATCAATATTATTGATACTCCAGGCCACGTTGACTTTACAGTAGAGGTTGAGCGTTCCCTTCGTGTACTGGACGGCGCCGTAGGCGTGTTCTGTGCAAAGGGTGGAGTTGAGCCGCAGTCTGAGAACGTATGGCGTCAGGCGGATACCTACAATGTACCGCGTATGGCATTCATCAACAAGATGGATATCATGGGTGCGAACTTCTACGGTGCCGTTGATCAGATCAGAACCAGACTTGGCAAAAACGCAATCTGTCTTCAGCTGCCAATCGGCGCAGAAGATGAATTTAAAGGTATTATCGATCTGTTCGAGATGCAGGCTTATATCTACAATGACGAGAAGGGTGAGGATATTTCCATCGTTGAGATCCCTGAGGATATGCAAGTAGATGCCGAGCTTTACCACACCGAATTAGTAGAGAAAATCTGCGAACTTGATGATGATCTGATGATGCAGTATTTAGAGGGAGAAGAGCCTTCTGTAGAGGAACTGAAGAAAGCACTGAGAAAAGCAACATGTGAATGTACTGCGATTCCGGTATGCTGCGGTACCGCTTACAGAAACAAAGGCGTTCAGAAACTTCTTGATGCAGTTGTAGAATATATGCCTTCACCGATCGATATCCCATCTATTAAAGGTGTCGATATGGATGGCAACGAAGTTGAGAGACATTCCTCCGACGACGAGCCATTCTCAGCGCTGGCATTTAAGATTATGACAGACCCATTCGTGGGTAAGTTAGCATTCTTCCGTGTATACTCCGGAAGTATGAACTCCGGTTCTTACGTTCTCAATGCTACAAAAGGCAAAAAAGAGCGTGTTGGACGTATCCTTCAGATGCATGCCAACAAGAGACAGGAGTTAGATAAGGTTTATGCAGGAGATATTGCTGCTGCTGTAGGTTTCAAGACCACAACAACTGGCGATACTATCTGTGACGACCAGCATCCGGTAATCCTGGAATCCATGGAGTTCCCGGAGCCTGTTATCGATATCGCGATCGAGCCGAAGACCAAAGCTGGTCAGGGCAAGATGGGCGAGGCGCTTGCAAAGCTTGCAGAAGAAGATCCGACCTTCAGAGCGAAGACAAACCAGGAGACCGGTCAGGTTATTATTTCCGGTATGGGCGAGCTTCATCTGGAGATCATCGTAGACCGTCTGCTGCGTGAGTTCAACGTAGAAGCCAACGTAGGTGCTCCTCAGGTTGCTTACAAGGAGACATTTACTAAGGCTGTTGACGTAGACAGCAAGTATGCGAAGCAGTCCGGTGGACGTGGACAGTACGGACATTGTAAGGTTCACTTTGAGCCGATGGATGCCAACGCAGAAGAACTGTTTAAGTTTGACTCCTCCGTTGTCGGTGGTGCTATTCCGAAGGAATATATCCCGGCAGTCGGTGAAGGTATTGAGGAAGCTTCCAAGTGTGGTATTCTTGGCGGATTCCCTGTACTGGGTGTTCATGCGACCGTATATGACGGTTCCTACCATGAGGTAGACTCCAGTGAAATGGCATTCCACATCGCCGGTTCCATGGCGTTCAAGGATGCGATGCACAAAGCCGGAGCTATCTTACTTGAGCCGATCATGAAGGTTGAAGTAACCATGCCGGAAGACTACATGGGTGATGTTATCGGTGATATCAACTCCCGTCGTGGCCGTATCGAAGGTATGGACGATTTAGGCGGCGGTAAGATTGTTCGCGCATTCGTTCCGCTGGCAGAGATGTTTGGATACTCCACAGATTTACGTTCCAAAACACAGGGACGTGGTAACTACTCGATGTTCTTCGAGAAATACGAGCCAGTTCCAAAATCTGTACAGGAGAAGGTACTTGCTGAGAAGAACGGTAAATAATCCGTCGCTCCCAAAAGGGACTTTAGCAGACCAGAAAATCCGGGTACTAAATGGACTCCGAGCGGCCTAAAACCGCCCGGAATCCATCAAATAGGCTTGAAAATAGTGCATAAATAGCATATAATAAAAGACAGCCTAACATAAAAATTAAAGCTCAAAAGAGCACAAATTAAGGAGGACGTTATAAAATGGGCAAAGCTAAATTTGAAAGAAACAAACCACATTGTAACATCGGTACCATTGGCCACGTTGACCATGGTAAAACAACTTTAACAGCTGCTATCACAAAGACTCTTCATGAAAGATTAGGTACCGGTGAGTCCGTAGCTTTCGAGAATATCGATAAGGCTCCGGAAGAGAGAGAGCGTGGTATCACTATTTCTACTTCTCACGTTGAGTATGAGACAGAGAACAGACATTATGCTCACGTTGACTGCCCAGGCCATGCTGACTATGTAAAGAACATGATCACTGGTGCTGCTCAGATGGACGGCGCTATCCTTGTTGTTGCTGCTACTGATGGTGTTATGGCTCAGACAAGAGAGCACATCCTGCTTTCTCGTCAGGTAGGCGTTCCTTACATCGTAGTATTCATGAACAAGTGCGATATGGTTGACGATGAAGAATTACTTGAATTAGTAGACATGGAAATTCGTGAACTGTTAAACGAATATGAATTCCCGGGCGATGATACACCAATCATCCAGGGTTCCGCTTTAAAGGCTCTTGAGGATCCGTCCAGCGAGTGGGGCGACAAGGTTCTTGAATTAATGAAGGCTGTTGACGAGTGGGTTCCAGATCCAGTTCGTGAAACAGACAAGCCTTTCTTAATGCCAGTAGAGGACGTTTTCTCCATCACAGGCCGTGGTACTGTTGCTACAGGTAGAGTAGAGCGTGGTACATTACACGTATCTGATGAAGTTGAAATCGTTGGTATCCATGAAGACGTACGTAAAGTCGTTGTTACTGGTATCGAGATGTTCCGTAAGCTGTTAGACGAGGCTCAGGCTGGTGATAACATCGGTGCATTACTTCGTGGTGTTCAGAGAACTGAAATCGAAAGAGGACAGTGTCTTGTTAAACCAGGTTCTGTAAAGTGCCACAAGAAATTTACAGCTCAGGTTTACGTTTTAACAAAAGATGAAGGTGGACGTCATACTCCTTTCTTCAACAACTACAGACCTCAGTTCTACT
>OBXM01000155.1_pt1 | contig 95001 bp, 81 predicted proteins | sample 1538141 | NCBI WGS metagenome assembly OBXM01 (sample SAMEA2580153, study PRJEB22360) | human gut metagenome | biome: human gut; feature: human-associated habitat; material: faeces | place: Denmark | collected 2008/2010 | reverse complement strand
ACGATATTAAAAGAAAGGAAATATGTGATAATTAACTTCCTAATTATCATACAAGGAAAATACTATGTTAGATTTTAAGAAATTCAATGGAAAGCACACAGGAATTTTTGCAGCAGGTGTATTATTTGGAACTGCAGGTATTAAGATTTTATCCAGTAAGGATGCAAAGAAAGTCTATACACAGTGTACAGCAGCTGTTCTTCGTGCAAAGGAATGTGTTATGAAGGTAGCAACCAACATTCAGGAAAATGCAGAAGACATCTATGCAGAGGCACAGCAGATCAATGAAGACAGAGCTGCAAAAGAAGCAGAGTATGAAGATGCACAGGAAGAAGTAAAAGAAGCATCTGAAGAAGCAAATGGAGCAGAAGCAGAATAAAACGAGGCATAGAAAATGAGATTCAGAATTGTACATGAAATCAAGGGTCGTATGCGTATTCACGTAAGCCAGAAGCGAATGTCATACGAAGAAGCTGATACATTGCAGTACTATCTGGAGAGTCAGAGTTTTGTTTTGTCTGCCAAGGTATATGAGCGCAATCAGGACGTGGCGGTATGCTATGAAGGCAGCCGTCAGCAGTTGATTGCGCTTTTGCAACGTTTTCAGTATGAAGAGGTTCAAGTACCGGATACAGTGCTTGCACACTCTGGTAGAGAATTAAACAGAGAATATTGGGATAAGCTGGTAGGAAGTGTAGTTCGCAGAATGGCGGGTAAATGTTTCCTTCCCTACTCTGTCAGAACAGTAATTACTACGGTGAAATCCATAAAATATATCTGGAAGGGCATATGCACACTTGCAAAAGGCAAGATTGAAGTGCCTGTTCTGGATGGTACAGCAATAGCTGTATCAGTATTCAGAGGAGATTTTGCAACAGCAAGTTCTGTCATGTTCCTTCTGGGAATTGGAGAGATACTTGAAGATTGGACTCATAAGAAGTCTGTAGGAGATCTGGCAAGAAGTATGTCTCTGAACGTCAGCAAAGTATGGCTGGTAACAGAAGAGGGCAGAGAGGTACTTGTAGATGCCAATACGATTACTGCAGGTGACAGAATTGTTGTACATATGGGCAATGTAATACCTTTTGACGGGAAGGTATCAGCAGGCGAAGGTGCTGTAAACCAGTCTTCCCTGACCGGAGAAGGATTACCTGTTATGAAAGCAGCCGGAGGATTTGTCTATGCAGGCACTGTCCTGGAGGAAGGCGAGCTTACTATTGAGGTAAAAGAGGTATCCGGTTCAACGAAATTTGAGAAGATCGTAACTATGATAGAGGAATCTGAGAAGCTCAAGTCCTCTGTAGAAGGCAAAGCGGCTCATGTAGCAGATAAGCTGGTTCCTTATACGTTGTTTGGAACAGGGCTGACTTACCTGATTACCCGCAATACGACGAAGGCACTGGCGGTATTGATGGTTGATTTCTCCTGTGCGTTAAAGCTGGCAATTCCGATTGCTGTTTTATCTGCAATCAGAGAAGCGAATGGTCATCATATTACAGTAAAAGGTGGCAAATTCCTGGAGAAAGTCGCACAGGCAGATACAATTGTCTTTGATAAGACAGGAACACTTACTAAAGCACAGCCAACTGTTGTGGATGTGGTATCCTTTAATGGACAGCCATCCGACGAACTGCTTCGTACAGCAGCCTGCCTGGAGGAACATTTCCCCCATTCCATGGCAAAGGCAGTAGTAAATGCAGCCTTGGAGAAAGGTCTTGCCCATGAAGAGAAGCATTCTAAAGTAGAGTATATTGTGGCTCATGGAATTTCTTCTTCTGTAGATGACAGCAAGGTAGTGATCGGCAGCCATCACTTTGTATTTGAAGATGAGCAGTGTACGATTCCGGCTGGCATGCAGGAGCGTTTTGACCAGCTGCGTAATGACTGCTCTCATCTGTATATGGCGATTGATGGACAGCTGGCAGCAGTAATCTGTATTGAAGATCCATTAAGAGAAGAGGCAGCAGATGTAATCAGACAGCTTCGCAGTCTTGGACTTACCAAGCTTGTTATGATGACTGGTGACAGCGACAGAACTGCAAGAACCATTGCAGCTAAAGTAGGTGTAGACGAGTACTATTCAGAGGTACTTCCAGAAGACAAGGCAAGCTTTGTGGAGAAGGAAAAGGCTCAGGGAAGAAATGTCATTATGATTGGCGATGGAATCAATGATTCACCGGCGCTTTCCGCGGCAGATGTGGGAATTGCAGTCAGTGATGGTGCTGAGATTGCCAGAGAGATTGCTGACATTACGATTGGAGCAGATGATCTGTCAGAGATCGTAACACTGAAAGAGATCAGTAATGCACTGATGAAACGAATTCACGGCAATTATCGTAAGATTGTTGGTATCAATTCAGGTCTGATCGCACTTGGTGTACTGGGACTGATCCAGCCAACGACCTCCGCATTACTTCATAATACTTCCACTCTGGTTATCAGCCTGGGAAGCATGAAAAACCTGGTAACTGAATAGTTACAAGATATATCAAAAAAAGACACAGACATCAAATTGAGGTGACCCCTTAAATGATGCACTGTGTCTTTTTTGTATGATTTTAACACAAATTAAACTGCGAATCTGGCAAAGCTGAGTTCAAGTCCATCTGCGACTCTGTTACAGATATTAACGGCAGCACTCATGACATCCAGAAACTGATTGTCTTTTGTAATTACTTTAAGCCCACTTGTCTCTTCTACGAATTCTGCATCTTCAACATCAGACAATTCTCTGATTTCCCGTAGAATTTCACTTGCCTCTTTATCAGACACTTTTTTGGATAAACGATAGATTCTTCCCATGACCAATTCTCCTCTCTTTGAAGTGAACAGTAATTAGTTGCTTCTAACCTAACTTGAGTATAGCACTTTTCTGGAAAATATATACAAGGAAATATGAGAATGTTTCTCAATAAAAACAGTTGCTTCACATAAAGAGTTATGCTAATATAACTATGGTTAGAAGAATCTAACTCAAATGAATAAATCATGTGGACTCCTTGCATATACAGTTGAAACTACACACTTCAAGCTGGAAGAAGGACGCTTCACCTTCTAAAGGAGTCCAAATTAACATTGTACAGTTGGCATTTCAACTGTGAGAAAGGCATGGTGAATAGAAATGGACTATTTGCAGATTGAGAAAGTAATCGGTAGAGAGATATTGGATTCGAGAGGAAATCCTACTGTAGAGGCAGAAGTAACACTGGTAGATGGAACAGTTGGAAGAGGTACAGCACCTTCTGGCGCATCTACAGGTGAGTTTGAAGCCCTGGAGCTTCGTGACGGAGATAAGTCAAGATATCTTGGCAAGGGTGTGACCAAAGCAGTAGAGAATATTAATACAGTTATATCAGATGCTATTACAGGAATGGATGCATCTGATATTTATGCCATTGATGCAGCAATGATCAAGGCTGATGGAACAAAGGATAAGTCCAGACTTGGTGCAAATGCGATTCTTGCAGTATCTATTGCAACAGCAAGAGCAGCATCTATATCTCTGGATATTCCTCTGTATCGTTTCCTTGGAGGAATTTCAGGCAACAGACTTCCTGTCCCAATGATGAATATTGTAAATGGCGGCTGCCATGCACTTTCATCAGGACTGGATGTACAGGAGTTCATGATTATGCCTGTAGGAGCTCCTTCTTTCAAGGAAGCTTTAAGATGGTGCGCAGAAGTATTCCATGCACTTGCTGCAATTTTAAAGTCCAGAGGACTTGCTACTTCAGTGGGTGATGAGGGTGGCTTTGCACCGGCTCTTAAATCTGACGAAGAAGCGATTGAAACAATCCTTGAGGCAGTTAAGAAGGCTGGCTATGAACCTGGACGTGATTTCAGAATCGCTATGGATGCTGCATCTTCTGAATGGAAGAGTGAAAAAGGCAAAGGCTATTATAAATTACCAAAGGCTGGCACAGAATATACTTCTGAAGAGCTGATTGAGCACTGGGCAAAGCTTTGCGGGAAATATCCTATTATTTCCATTGAAGACGGTCTGGATGAAGAAGACTGGGAAGGCTGGCAGAAGCTGACCAAGAGACTGGGAGACAAGGTTCAGCTGGTTGGTGATGACCTTTTTGTAACTAATACAGAGAGACTTTCCAAGGGAATTGAATTAGGAGCAGGTAATGCAATTCTGATCAAGCTTAATCAGATCGGTTCTGTATCTGAGACACTGGAAGCAATCAAAATGGCACACAAAGCAGGCTATACAGCGATCTCATCTCATCGTTCCGGTGAAACAGCAGATACAACTATTGCAGACCTGGCTGTAGCATTGAATACCTGCCAGATCAAGACTGGTGCACCTAGCCGTTCTGAACGTGTGGCTAAGTACAATCAGCTGCTCAGGATTGAAGAACAGCTTGGCGACAGCGCTGTATATCCGGGAATCAAGGCATTTAACGTAAAATAGTAACCAACCGGAAATGAAAGGAGAAAATGAAATGGATAAGATATATGTAGTATATTGGTCACAATCAGGTAATACACAGGCTATGGCAGAGGCAATTGGAAGAGGTATTACAGCAGCAGGTAAGGAAGCTGTTGTGCAGTTCGTATCAGAGGCATCCATTGATGACCTCAAGAACGCTTCTGTCTATGCACTGGGCTGCCCTGCAATGGGTGCAGAAGTACTGGAAGAGTGCGAGATGGAGCCATTTGTAAGCGATCTGGAAGGCTTCGTATCCGGTAAGAATATTGCTTTATTCGGTTCCTACGGATGGGGCGATGGACAGTGGATGCGTGACTGGGTAGAGCGTATGGAAGCTGCCGGAGCCAGGATTGTTGGCGGAGAAGGACTGATGAGCCATGAGACTCCGGATGACAGTGTCCTTGCAGAGTGCGAGAATCTGGGTAAACAGCTGTCTGGAATGTAAACAAGGTGGATTATGCTGGAAAAGGGACTGATTACATATTGTGCGCCAACACTGGCAGGATTGAAGAGTGCGAATCTGTTTAATTACAGAATCCAGACTTCCAGAAAGGAAATCCTGCGGGAAGTTTATGAGGTAAACCGCAAGCTGAATGCCAGAGGAGTCAGAATAGAACCGTTGTTATGGAAAGATACGTTCGTTCTTATTTATGTGTACAGACCTCGTCTTTTGACAAGGGATCTGCACAAAGAAGGTGTGGCACAGCTTCTTATGGAATATGGATATGAAGAATGCAACGTAGATTCCTGTCTGGTGCGGCTTCAGGACAGGCTGTCGCAGGAAGAGGGCTTCCCCCATGAAATAGGAGTATTCCTGGGCTATCCGCTGCAGGATGTAATCGGATTTATCAACCATAAAGGGCAGGACTGTAAATGCTGTGGCATATGGAAGGTCTATTGTGACGAGGATGAAGCAAGAAAGCAATTCTGTAGAATGGAGAGATGTACACAGGTCTATCAGCAGGTCTTTGCAAAAGGCAGAACGATTGAACAGATGACAGTAAATGTATCTTAATGAATAAGGAACAGCATCTTATGAGGGCATGTATTTTGATATGCACATAGGATGCTGTTTTTTGTTGAAGTGACTATAAGAATATGTTAAACTTATTACAGAAAAAAACTAATAATCGAATAATCAGCAGATTTTCCTGCTGAAGATGGGTAAATGATATGGAAGAGATTGGGAGAGAAAAATTATTGGACTTTACCCAGGCGGATATTCTGAAAGCAACAGAAGTTGGCACATGGCTCATTAGATTAGATCCTGAAAGCGGCAGGAATGAGATGTATGCTGATTCGACAATGTTACATATTCTGGATGCTCCGGCTGACCTGAGCCCACAGGAGTGTTATGAACACTGGTACAGCCGTATCGGCCAGGAATATTATGATTATGTGAATCAGTCTGTAGAGAATATGGTGCGAACCGGACGGATTGTACAGCTGCAGTATACATGGCATCATCCGGCAATGGGAGAAGTAAGAGTCAGATGTACGGGAGTACGCAGGGTGAACGGCAATGACGGTATGATCTGCATTGTTGGGTACCATAGGCTTGTGGATAATATGGATGAGACCAGTTTTCTACAGGAGGAGCTTTCCTGCATGGAGATGGAGAATCAGCGTATCCGTGATTTTTATCATGCCAGTCTGTCGGAAGCATTTGCGTATGCAGAACTGGATCTGGAGAAGGGACAGCTCCAGGCAGCAGGTGGTCTCTGGGCAGAGTGCCCATCAAGGTTTAAAGGGAAGGCGAGAGCGTTCTTACAGTATCTGGTAGAATGCCAACACCAGTATTCGCCGGCACCTAATGCCAGACATATGTTTATAACCTGTGAGAATGTTGATGAAATGTATCAGAAGATGCTGCACACAGAACGGGGAGTTATCAGGTATGTATACAAAAGGCTTGTCATCCGGGACTGGCGCTGGGTACAGCTTATCATATATACATTTAAAGAAAAATATACCCACAATATGTATGCCCTTTTGTATCTGAAAGATATAGATGCAGAGAAGAAGCAGCAGGAGGCTGCACAGATGGATCCTTTAACGGGGGTTTATAACCGGAAGGCCTTTGAAGATAAGGTAATGCAACATATGTCAGACCGCAAGATAGGATGTCAGGGCGCGATTGTTCTGCTGGATGTGGATAATTTCAAAGCAGTCAATGACCAGTATGGGCATCTGGCAGGGGATGATGTACTGAAACATATGGCACGATGCATGAAGAATGTATTTTCTGATATCGGGACAGTGGGACGATTTGGCGGAGATGAATTTTTTATATTGATTGAAGCTGATTATGATAGACCACAGATTAATCAGTATATGGACCGTTTTATTGATAATTTTGTCCATTGGGCAAGCATCCCGATCAGCTGTAGTGCGGGAATTGCCTTTATCAGAGATGGGGCGCCTTCTTACCAGAAAATATTAAGCCTTGCAGATGAGGCACTCTACAGAAGTAAACAGAATGGTAAGAACCAGTACAATTATGCAGAAGAGAAAGCATAAAAAGAAAGCATAAAAAGAAAGCATAAAATAAGAATAAGCCCTTTTGTCAGATGAGTGACAGGAGGGCTTATTCTATGCAGGAAGATTAACGTTTACAGATGCGGTCAATGTCTGCAAGCAGTGCGTTGACGTGTTCTTCTTTGGTAGCCCAGCTGGTACATACACGGACTGCACTATGCTGTGCATCTGTCTTGCACCAGAAGCTGAAGGCGTATTTTTCACTGAAAGCAGCCAGTTCTTCATCAGTCAGAATCGGATACTGCTGGTTCGTTATAGAATCATACAGAAGGGATACGTGATGGCTTTCAAAGGCATGACGGATATCCATAGCCAGTTTATCCGCATGAAGTGCGATCTTCTCATAGAGATCATCTGTGAAAAGTACTTCATATTGAATACCAAGCAGTCTACCTTTTGCCAGCATGGCTCCATGCTGTTTGATGAAATAGCGGAAGTCTTTTTTCAAAGCAGGATTTGTGATAACGACTGCCTCTCCAAACATGGCACCTACTTTTGTGCCACCGATATAAAAGACATCAGCAAGTGTGGCAAGGTCGGGAAGCATAACGTCATTTCCCTCAGCCATCAGACCATATCCGCAGCGCGCACCGTCAACGAACAGGTATAACCCTGCCCTGCGGCATACGTCGCTGATCTCCTGAAGCTCTTTTCTGGAATATAAGGTACCATTCTCTGTAGGCTGGGAGATGTATACCATACCCGGCTGTACCATATGCTCGAAACTGCCATCGTGAATGTGTGTCTCCCATGCTTCGCTGATCTGGGCAGCTGTAATCTTACCGTCTTCGGAGGGGAGAGGAAGCACCTTGTGTCCGTAGCTTTCGATAGCGCCTGTTTCGTGAACATTAATATGTCCGGTTACTGCGGAGAGAACACCCTGATAAGGTCTTAATCCTGCGGCAATGATAGTGGCATTGGTCTGTGTACCGCCTACCAGAAAATGTACATCCACATCTTCTCTATGGCATGCCTTTTTAATCAGTTCTCTTGCGTGTTCACAGTGTGTATCTACACCATAACCGGGAGTCTGTTCTTCGTTGGTCTTAATCAGTGCATCCAGAATTGCGGGATGCATGCCTTCTGCATAATCACATTCAAATCGTATCATCGTATTTTTCCTTCTTCTTGTAGTCTTTTTATACGTTCTCTTTTATAATGCCTTTCAGCACTTCTGCGGATTTCTTTAATTCGCGCAGTTCGGATTCGCTCAGCTCGATAGGAACCACAGTTTCGATACCATTGGCATCTACAACTGCGGGAATACTCAGTACTACATCGTCTAGTCCATACTGACCGGTCATTAGGCTGGATACCGGGAGAATAGACTGTTCATTACGAACGATTGCAGCACAGATTCTTACGACTGCCATAGCGATACCGTAGTAGGTAGCATGTTTTCTTGCAATAATTTCGTAGGCACTGTTCTTGACACTCTCAAATATCTTCTTCATGGATTCCTCATGATTGAAATGTCCACGTAATTCGCAGAAGTCATTGATGGGCAGTCCACCGACTCTTGCATTACTCCAGGCAGCAAGTTCGCTGTCTCCATGTTCGCCGATGATAAAAGCATGGACACTTCGGCTGTCTACACCCAGGTGCTCGCCCAGTTCATATTTGAAACGCCCGGTATCCAGAACAGTACCGGAACCGATTACACGATTGGCAGGATAACCTGATTCTTTCAGGGCGATATAAGTCAGAATATCTACAGGATTGGACACGATAAGCAGGATGCCGCCAAAATCACGTTTCTTAATTTCACCAATGATGGATTTCATGATTCCTGCGTTCTTCCTGATCAGATCCAGTCTGGTCTCATCCGGCTTCTGATTGGCACCGGCGGTAATGACGATGATGGCTGCATCAGAGATATCATCATAACTTCCGGCATATATTTTCATGGGACTGGCAAAAGACATACCATGGCTGATATCCATAGCCTCGCCTTCAGCACGGTTCTGATCTGCATCAATAAGAACCATTTCCGAGAATAATCCGCTTTGCATCAATGCAAAAGCAGAGGAAGAGCCTACAAAGCCGCAACCGATCATTACTACTTTTCTACTGTTTATTATCATAACTCAAACTCCTTTCTTATGGAACCTGTTTATTGGATAATTGCAAATATCTTGTTTACATGTTCAGTATATGATAAATAAAAAGAATAGTCTAGTTATTTTTTTAACAATCTTGTTCTTTTTTTTGCACATGAAAAAGACTTGACTTATGCAATTAGATTGTGTACAATACAAAAGAAAACATTGCGCACAATCTAATTTGAGACGACTTAATCAAAGCCGCCCAAAATTAGAATAAAGAACGATGAAGTGCACACACTATAATGAAAGGTATGGTGACTAATATGGTACACAAAATTGAACAGAATAATATGCAGGATGCCCTGAAGGCTAAGGTAGCAGTAGTGGATTTCTCCGCAACCTGGTGCGGACCCTGCAAGATGCTGGCTCCGATCATGGAAGAGCTTTCTGAGGAAATGGCAGGACAGGTAGAATTCTATAATGCAGATACAGATGAGAATATGGATCTTGCACTTGCGAATAAAGTAACAAGTATCCCTGCACTTTTCCTGTTACGTGATGGACAGATCGTAGACAGAATGATTGGATTCCAGTCCAAGCAGGCGCTTAAAAACTGGATCGGAGGCACACAGTAATGGAATCAGAGTATGATGCCCTGAAACTGAGCAATCAGCTGTGTTTTCCCTTATATGCATGTGCCAAGGAGATAGTCAGGCGCTATAAGCCTTATCTGGATGAGATAGATCTGACTTATACACAATATATAGCCATGATGGTGCTGTGGGAACATAAGCATATTAATGTAAAAGACATGGGAAATTACCTGTATCTGGATTCAGGTACTCTGACGCCGGTTTTAAAGAAGCTGGAGCAGAAGGGGTATCTGACCAGACAACGGGATAAGGATGATGAAAGGGTTCTGAATGTAACCATTACGCAACAGGGTGAAGCATTAAAAGAACAGGCGGTACAGATACCGCGTAAAATGCAGGGCTGTGTTGCTATGGACCCGGAAGATGCGAAAACTTTATACAGGATATTGCACAAAATATTAGAAGCTGCTGTTTAACAAAAACGGCAGCTTCTTTTTATGTAAACTTATCCACAATAAAAAGGCACGATCATGAAAAAATAGTGAAAACTGCTTGTTATTTCATATAAATTCATGTAGAATGGTATAAAAGTGGTGGAAAGTGGATGGAAGTGGAATAAAGTGGGAGACAGATATCCACATTTTACTGCAAAACAGAAGAAAAGAAGATTCTGTTTGTGTTGAAGGCGGTGATTGCTATGTTCATGGGCGAATACAATCATACGATAGATACGAAAGGCAGGCTTATCATTCCTTCCAAATTCAGAGAAGCACTTGGAGATGGATTTGTGGTAACGAAGGGATTGGACGGCTGCCTGTTTGTGTATGATAATGCCGAGTGGACAGCTTTTGAGGAGAAGCTCAAAGCATTGCCTATGACGAACAAGGAATCCCGTAAATTTGTACGTTTCTTTCTGGCAGGAGCAGCAGAAGTGGAAGTGGACAAGCAGGGACGAATCCTGATACCCGCTGTACTCAGAGAATTTGCCGGATTGGATAAGGATGTAGTGCTGGTGGGCGTAGCCAGCAGAATTGAAATCTGGAGCAAAGAGAAGTGGGAAGATGCTTCTGAATATGATGATATGGAAGATATTGCAGAGCATATGTCAGAACTGGGACTTACATTATAAAAGGGGGAGCGTACACAATGGAATTCAAACATAAGTCAGTTCTACTGGATGAAACAATAGAAGCACTGAATATAAAACCGGATGGAATATATCTGGATGGTACATTAGGTGGGGGCGGACATTCTTATGAGATATGCCGCAGACTGGGTGATGGAGGCAGACTCATCGGTATCGATCAGGATGAGGCAGCGATAGAGGCAGCGGGTAAGAGACTTGCGGAGTTTGGAGATAAGGTTACGATTATCCGTAATAATTACCGTAATGCCAGAGAGGCACTGGCACAGATAGGAGTAGACAAGGTAGACGGTATTGTTCTTGACCTTGGTGTATCTTCTTATCAGCTGGATACAGTAGAGAGAGGCTTCACCTATAAATATGATACACCGCTGGACATGCGTATGGATCAGCGTCAGAAGCTGACTGCAAGAGACATCGTAAATACCTATTCAGAGCAGGAGCTGTATCATATTATCAGGGATTATGGAGAAGATCAGTTTGCCAAGAATATAGCCAAGCATATTGTACAGGCGAGAGCGGACAAGCCCATTGAGACTACCTATGAACTCAATGACATCATTAAGGCAGCGATTCCAGCCAAGATGAGAGCAACAGGCGGACATCCGTCCAAACGTACTTTTCAGGCGATTCGTATTGAATGTAATCATGAGCTTGATGTATTGAAAGATTCTCTGGATGACATGATAGACATGTTAAATCACCAGGGAAGACTGTGCATCATCACATTTCATTCACTGGAAGACAGAATTGTTAAGAATGTATACAGGCAGAAAGAGAATCCATGTACCTGTCCACCGGAATTCCCGGTGTGTGTATGTGGTAAGACACCTTATGGTAAAGCAACACCCAGAAAACCGATTCTGCCAAGTGCAGAAGAGATGGAAGAGAATTCCAGGTCAAAGAGTGCCAAACTCAGGGTATTTGAACGCATTTAAGCCAATATATAGAAAGGCATGGTAATTGATAATATGAGGAGTGCAGGTTCGTCACATGCATCACGTACGAACAGACAAAGATATCAGAGCACAACAAGACAAGTTTATATAGATGGAAATACAGCAAGGAAGCTTCAGCCGCTTCCACAGCAAAGAACAAGAACAACACATCAGGGAACACGGCATAACCAAAAAAGGAGAATGAAAGTTTCTCCTATGAATCTGGGCTATATTTCATTTATGATAGCTTCTGTTCTGGTAGTCTGTGTCGTACTGATGGGCTATATTAATTTACAATCAGACATTACAAACAGAGTTACACATATTTCCAAGATGGAAAGTGAGCTCAATAATCTGAAGCTTGCAAATGATGAGACATATACGAAGATCATGAGCAATGTGGATTTGGATGAGATAAAGAGAATCGCAATTGGTGAGTTAGGCATGAAATATGCCAAAGAGGGGCAGGTTATCACTTATTCAGGAGAAGGCAGCGATTACGTTAGACAATACGGCGATATTCCAGAGTAAAGACAGGTGGTAGCATGGCGAATAAGAATAGAAGACGCTATAAAAAGGGGAAGACATTTAAGAAAATACTTAGAGAAAAGCTGGGAGTCATGATTATTATCATACTGCTGGCTTTTGGTGGTTTATGCGTAAGACTGGTATATATTACCAGAGATAATCAGGAGAGTTATCAGAAGAAGATCCTTACCCAGCAGAGGTATGATTCAACGACATTGCCTTTTAAACGGGGAACCATTACAGACAGGAATGGAACAATCCTTGCAGTCAGCGAAAAGGTATATAATGTAGTGCTTGACTGTAAAGTCATGCTGGATGATGAGAGGAGCAAAGAACCAACGCTGAGCGCTTTGGCAGAATGTTTTGGACTGAGTCGTTCAGATCTGGATGCCTATGTGGAGAACAATCCCAATTCCCAGTATTATGTATTGAAGAAAAGACTGACTTATGATGAGATTAGTCCTTTCCTGGATAAAGAGAAGGAAGTAGCAGCAGAGGCAGCTGAATTTAATAAGACAGCAGACAGTGATAACCAGAAGGGTGTCATCAATGGTGTATGGTTTGAAGAAGAGTACACAAGAAGATATCCCAACAACTCACTGGCGTGTGATGTGATCGGATTTACCGGAACAGATAATAATGGTACTTACGGTCTGGAAGAATATTATAATGATGAATTGAATGGTACGAATGGGCGTGAGTATGGTTATCTGAATGATGATGCTACGCTGGAGAGAACTACGATAGCAGCAGTAGACGGACATTCCCTTGTATCTACGATTGATGCGAATATTCAGGCGATTGCGGAGAAATATATTCTGCAATTCAATGAAGAATACAGAGATGCAGCCAGAGAAGGGGCAGGCTCCTATAATACAGGCTGTATCATCATGAATCCTAACAATGGTGAGATTCTTGCCATGGCAAGTTATCCCAGCTATGACCTGAACAATCCCAAGGATCTGTCAGCGTATTATACAGAAGAAGAGATTAAGGAGATGCAGGACAATAACACATATTATGATACATTGAATCAGCTGTGGCGTAATTTCTGTATTTCAGATACCTATGAGCCTGGTTCTACGGCGAAGACAATTACGATTGCAACAGGTCTGGAGACTGGTAAAATCACAGGTAATGAGACGTATCAGTGTGCGGGTGGTCTACAGGTAGCGGATCACTATATCAGATGTAATGTACGTAGTGGACATGGTACTCTGGATGTCAGTGGTGCGCTGGAGCAGTCATGTAACGTAGCGCTTATGGAAATGGGCGAAGCCATTGGCGTAAAGACCATGATCAAATACGAGAACATCTTCAATCTGGGATTGAAGACGAATATCGACCTTGCCGGCGAAGCAAGAACAGCTTCCCTTGTATACAATGAGAGTACCATGGGAGAATCAGAGCTTGCAACATCATCATTCGGACAGGGCTTTAATGTAACAATGATTGAAATGGCTGCAGCTTTTTCCTCTATTGTAAATGGCGGATATTACTACGAACCTCATGTGGTAAGCAAGATTACCAATTCCACAGGAGACACCGTTAGAAATATCGAGCCTCGCGTACTCAAGCAGACTATTTCGGAGACAACCTCAGCGCAGATGCGCCAGTATCTGTATGCGGCGGTTGCAGAAGGAACCGGTAAATCTGCCAGACCGGCAGGATATGCTATCGGCGGCAAGACCGGTACTGCAGAGAAAGTACCCCGTGACCATAAACATTATGTGGTATCCTTTATCGGATGTGCACCGGCGGATGATCCACAGATTGTAATATATGTAGTAGTAGATGAACCGAACGCGGAAGGTCAGGGTCAGGCACATGCTACATTTGCCACAGGAATTGTCAAGAATATTCTGTCAGAGGTTCTTCCTTATATGCATATAGGAATGACAGAAGAAATGACAATTGCAGAGCAGGCAGAAGTGGATGCCATGCTGACTAATTCGATTCAGACTCCATCCACTACAACAGGTGATGGCACTACATCGGGAGATGATACCGCAACGGGTGATGATGCCACAACAGAAGGCAATGCTGCAGCAGGAGACGATACTGCGCAGAGCCAGGACGGACAGGACAATGCGGGTTCTTCTACTTATGTGGTAGATCCCAATACAGGGGAATTGATTGATCCTGATACCGGACAACCGGCAGAGATGGATTATGGCATAGAAGGGGATGATACCTCACAGGATACACAGGATTCTGACACGACTGTCACAAATCAGTAACCATACTTTAGCGTACATAACCCCATAGGAGAGATAATAAAATTATAATAATCACTTTTATGGGGTTTTTACATGGCTAGAAATAAAACCATACAGAAGAAAAAGACATTTATATTATGTATCCTGACGATTCTGGCGTTATGCCTGTTAATGGTGAGACTTGGATTCCTTATGTTGTTCTGTTCTGCACATTATACGAAGCTGGCAGATATGCTCCATGAGAGGGAAAGGGATATCAAGGCTGCCAGAGGCAGAATCATAGACAGCACCGGAAGTATTCTTGCAGATAACAGAACGGTATGTACCATATCCGTGATACACAGTCAGATAGAGGATGCAGAAACGGTCATTGAAGTATTGAGCCGGGAATTAGGACTTTCGCAGGAATATGTCAGGAAGCGGGTAGAGAAATATTCAGCCAGAGAGAAGATAAAGAGCAATGTCGATAAGGAGATTGGGGATAAGATCAGGAATCTTGACATGGCAGGTGTTAAGGTGGATGAAGATTACAAAAGATACTACCCTTACGGAGAACTGGCATCCAAGGTACTGGGTTTTACAGGAGCAGATAATCAGGGCATAGTCGGGCTTGAAGTAAAATATGAGAAATATCTGACGGGACAGAATGGGCAGATTCTGACACTTACCGATGCAAAAGGCATTGAACTGGATGGCATGGGAGAGAAACGCAAGGAGCCTATAGCAGGCAGTGACCTGTATGTGAGCCTGGATGTCAATATCCAGAAATATGCCACACAGCTTGCCAGACAGGCATATGAGACGAAACAGGCGCAAGGGGTGTCAATCATTGTCATGAATGTACGCAATGGAGAGATTCTGGCAATGACAGATGTACCGGAGTTCGATTTGAATGAGCCATATACATTGATTCCTGAAATGACTGCACAGACAGGGGATGGACCATTATCTTCGGAACAGAAGCAGGAGCTTCTGAATGCAATGTGGAGAAATGGATGCATCAATGATACCTATGAACCTGGCTCTACCTTTAAGATTATTACAGCGGCAGCAGGATTAGAAGCCGGAGTGGTAACTTTGGAAGACAGATTTAGCTGTTCAGGAGCTATTATTGTAGATGACAGAAGAATCCGCTGCCACAAGGCGGGAGGTCATGGAGCAGAGTCCTTTACAGATGCGGTGAAGAACTCCTGCAATCCGGTGTTCATTACAGTGGGATTGCGGCTGGGACCGCAGCGCTATTATGATTATTTTACGAAATTCTGCATGAAGCAAAAGACAGGAATAGATCTGCCGGGGGAAGCAGCTACTATTATGCACCAGTTGGATAAAATAGGAGAGGTTGAACTTGCTACGATATCTTTTGGACAGTCGTTTCAGATCACACCGGTGCGGCTCATGGCTACAGTAGCGGGCATTATCAATGGTGGAGACGTAGTAACACCGCATTTTGGTGTGAAAGCTGTGAATGAAGCCAATGGAACGATAGAAGAATTCCAGTATCCGGTTACTTCAGGGATTGTATCACAGGATACCACCAAGAAGATGAGGTATGTATTGGAACAGGTGGTAGAGAGTGGAGGAGGAAAGAATGGATATGTGGAAGGTTATCGTGTGGGTGGCAAGACTGCTACCAGCCAGACGCTGCCCAGAGGCACAGGAAGGTATATAGCGTCTTTTCTTGGATTTGCACCGGCAGATGATCCACAGGTCATGGCAATTGCAATCATTAATACGCCACAGGGTACTTACTATGGAGGACAGATTGCAGCACCTGTGATACGTCAACTTTTTGAAAATATTCTTCCGTATTTAGAGGAAAAGGGTTATACTGAATCCTGTAATGACAGGCAATGAAATGAGGAGGCACATTATGATAGATTTAACAGGTAAAAGCGTCCTGGTAGTAGGCGCAGGCATCAGTGGAATTGGTTCGGCAACACTTCTGGAGGAGAAGGGGGCACTTCCAATCCTGTACGATGGCAATGAGAAATTAACAGAAGAAACTGTACGTGAGAAATTACCGGAGGGAAGTCACGCAGAGATTGTACTTGGGGCTTTTCCAAAGGAGCTTGCACAGCGTATTTCACTGGCTGTATTAAGTCCCGGAGTACCCACAGATCTGGATTATGTTCTGTATCTTAAAGAGCAGAAGATTCCTGTATGGGGCGAGATAGAGCTGGCATACAATTATGGAAAAGGCAGAGTTATTGCCATTACCGGAACCAATGGTAAGACAACAACTACTTCTCTGGTAGGACAGATTATGCAGGAATACCATGAGAATGTCTATATAGTAGGTAATATTGGTAATCCCTATACACAGGCAGCACCATTGATGGATGAGGATACCGTATCTGTAGCAGAGATATCAAGCTTCCAGCTGGAGACGATTGAATATTTTCATCCACAGGTATCTGCAATCCTGAATATTACCCCGGATCATCTGAACAGACATCATACCATGGAGAATTATATTGCAGCCAAAGAAGCAATTACAATGAACCAGACGAAGGATGATTACTGTATTCTGAATTATGAGAATGCATATACCAGAGAATTTGGCGAGAAGAGATGTCCGGCGACTGTTGTATTTTTCTCATCGGCAAGAAGACTGGATAATGGACTTTTCTATGAAGGAGAGGACATCTATCTTGCAAGAAACGGTGAAGCACAGAGACTATTAAATGTGAAGACGGATATGAATCTTGTCGGTGTCTGCAATATTGAGAATGTTATGGCGGCGATTGGAATTGCAACCAGTGCAGGAGTACCTATGGAGAATATTTTAAGTACTATTAAACGATTCAAGGCTGTAGAACACAGAATTGAATATGTAGCAACCAAGAACGGTGTTGTATATTATAACGATTCCAAGGGTACGAATCCTGATGCAGCGATCCAGGGTATCAAGGCAATGGATCGTCCTACCGTACTGATCGGTGGAGGCTATGATAAAGGCAGCGAGTATGATGAGTGGATCGAGAGCTTTGATGGTAAAGTAAAGAAGCTCGTACTGCTTGGACAGACCAGAGAGAAAATTGCAGAATGTGCAAGAAAACACAATTTCCAGGATATCTGTTTTGCAGATACATTTGAGGAAGCAATGGATATCTGTGTAAAAGAGGCAAAACCGGGGGATGCGGTATTATTATCTCCTGCATGTGCAAGCTGGGGAATGTTCCCTAACTACGAAGTGCGTGGCAAAATGTTCAAGGAATATGTAAATAAACTTGGGGAGTGATAGGGTGGCTCAATCAAAGAAAAAGAAGAGAAAAGAAGGGCACAGCCTGGACTATGTACTGCTGACCGTAGTATTGTTCCTTGTAGGTTTTGGATTGCTGATGATCTATTCAACCAGTTCCTATGAGGCAAGTGTGGATTATGGAGATGCGGCTTATTATCTGAAGAAGCAGCTCTTTTCCACGATTCTGGGATTTATTGTGCTGGCTTTTATCTCCAGAGTTCCATATCAGGTCTGGAAGAGATTTGATATGGTCGCCCTGGTTGGTTCCATTGTTTTGATCCTTCTGGTATTGACGCCTCTTGGTGTAACCAGAAACGGTGCTACGAGATGGCTGGATTTAAAGATTGGTCTGACCTTGCAGCCTGCGGAGGTTGCCAAATTGGGTATCATTATCTACCTGGCGAGTATTATCACGAAGCTGGGCAGGAGTCTGAGAACCTTTAAGGGATTTATGATTTTCATTATCCCGCCTACTTTTGTTGCCGGTCTGATCTATGTGATCACGGATAACCTGAGTTCAGCGATTATCATTATGGGAATTGCGGTTGCCATGCTGTTTGTAGCGATACCTGATTATAAGTACTTTATTATCGCAGCTGTAGCTGTTCTTGCATTGGCAGGAGCAGTTGTGGTCTTCGCATCAGGTAATGATGTAACTGCGTTCCGACTGGTGCGTATCAAGGCATGGCTTGACCCTGAATCCTACAGTACAGACAGGGCATTCCAGACCCTGCAGGCATTGTATGCCATTGGCTCCGGCGGTATCTGGGGGAAGGGGCTTGGACAGAGTATGCAGAAGAGAGGCTTCCTGCCGGAATCCCAGAATGATATGATTTTCTCTATTATTTGTGAAGAACTGGGGCTTTTTGGAGCGTTGGCAGTAATCCTGCTGTTCGTGGTACTGATCTGGGGTTGTATGGTCATTGCCAATAATACCATGGATCAGTTCGGTTCTCTGTTGGCGGTAGGCGTTATGGCACATTATGCAATTCAGGTTATTCTGAATATCGCCGTTGTAACCAATACAATACCAAACACCGGTATTACATTGCCATTTATCAGTTATGGTGGTTCGTCCACACTGTTTCTTCTGGCAGAGATTGCGATTGTACTGAATGTCAGTAAAAGTGCCAAGGCATAAGTTGTATCATTGGACAGCTGTATTACATATAATAAAATAAGTTATGTAGCTGTATGGTGGGACTATGGTGGTATCTTCTAATATTCCAATTCAGATAAAAGGTGGGAATCCACTACAGGGAAGGGTGAGGATACAGGGCAGTAAGAATGCATCCCTTCCTGTTCTGGCAGCCACGTTGTTGATTGCAGGACAATGCACACTGGATAATTGTCCACAGATCATGGATGTAGTGTGCATGCAGAAGCTGTTGGAACATGCAGGATGCCAGGTAAAAAGGACAGACCACCGTATGACAGTGAATGCAGAGCATGTAAGAGAACACCGGCTGCCAGGAGAATATGTAGGCAGAATGCGTTCATCAGTGATTCTTATGGGCGCACTGCTTGGAAGAGTCGGTCAGGTAGGAATTGATTACCCCGGAGGCTGTGTTATTGGTGAACGTCCTATAGATCTTCATCTGATGGCACTGGAGAAGCTGGGGGCACAGATTACGACAGAGGGTAATTATATTTATGCCAGAACCAGTGGATTGCGGGGAGCCAGAATTACATTTCCCATATACAGTGTAGGCGCTACACAGAATGCACTGCTTGCCGCAGTAACCGCGCGTGGCACTACCATATTGGAGCATGCATCCAGAGAGCCTGAGATTACGGCACTGTGCGAATTTCTCAATGCAGCAGGTGCTCAGATAGAAGGGATTGGCACGGATACACTCATCATTGATGGGGTGGATGCCTTACACGAAGTGGAATACCGCATGATTTCAGACAGAATTGTGGCGGGAACATATCTTTTTGCCACGATGGCTGCCGGAGGACAGATCATACTGGAAGATGCACCTGTATCCCATATGGAATCCGTGCTGCAGGTGCTGGAGCAGATGGGGGCCTCAATCATTACATGCACAGACCGGCATACGATGCTGTTACAGGCACCGGAAGAGGCGAAGAATCTACCTCTGGTTGAGACAGCGGTATATCCCGGATTCCCTACTGATTTGCAGTCGCCTCTGATGGCAGCCGCCTGTGTAGCAAGAGGCAGACTGATACTGCGTGAACGTATCTTCTCTGGGAGATTTAAAATCATCGAAGAATTGTGCCGGATGGGGGCAAGAATCATTCAGACACAGGACTGCGCGGTGATTGAAGGCGGACGTCTGCTGGAAGGACGCAATGTCATAGCCAGGGAGCTGCGTGGAGGTGCGGCGCTTTTGATTGCAGGATTGGCAGCAGATGGAATTACCACTGTAAGTGATACCATATACATACGGCGGGGATATGAGAATATTACAGGAGATTTGAGGAATCTTGGGGCTGTGATCGGCGAAGTAACCACAATAAGCAGATAACGGGTGGAAGCGTTTTTGCACATGGGGTTCTGAATAGTTATAAATAAGAATGATAAGGAAAGGAAGGGCGATGACCATGAAACAGACAGCGGATATGGAATATATACCACATCTGCAATTAAAGATACGTCTGATCACCGGGCTTGGTATTGTAACATTACTGCTTTCTATCGTCCTTTTCCTGTCCTATCACTATGCAGTGCGTCAGGTGATTGTGGAGGGTAATAAGCATTACTCGGCACAGGAGATACAGGCAATGGTACTGAAAGGATATTTTGGGGACAACTCCCTTTACCTGTCCCTGAAATACAAGAATAAGGAGATCAAGGGAATCCCTTTCATTGATACCATGGATGTCATTATTGTATCTAATGATACGATAAAGATCAGCGTATATGAGAAAGCGCTGGCGGGATATGTGGAGTATCTGGGAAGATATATGTATTTTGATAATGACGGTATGGTGGTAGAGGCTGCCAAAGTACCCACACAGGGCATTCCACAGGTTACAGGTCTTACATTTGACCATATTGTCCTGTACGAGAAGCTGCCTATAGAGAATGATCAGATTTTCCAAAATATACTGACGATTACCAAGCTCCTGAATAAGTATGATGTTATCTGTGACAAGATACAGTTCGATGCTTCCTACAATGTGACACTGGGGTATGATAAGGTAAAAGTCAATATAGGTAAACTGGAGAACCTTGATGAGAAACTGATGCAGCTTCCTTATATATTACCATCACTGAAGGGTGAGAGTGGTACTCTGGATCTGCAGAATTACACCCAGGAGAGCAGAAGTGTTTCCTTTGAAAGAGATTAATGGCATAAAATTAACATAATTAATTGAAAGAATAGAAAAAAATGTTGATTATTTGCCCAAAAAATTATATGATAAATTAGATATGTATTATGTGACTGAAAGAGCATAAATAGTTGCATGGAGTAAGAATTGTGAAGGAGGAAGAATTGTGAAGGAAGAAGGTTTGAATCTCACGATTCATGATAAAGATGAAGCAGGTCCTGTAGCAAGAATTATTGTTATAGGTGTTGGTGGCGGCGGAAATAACGCAGTCAACCGAATGATAGATGAAAATATTACCGGTGTTGAATTTATTGGAGTAAATACAGATAAACAGGCATTACAGCGTTGTAAGGCTCCTAAGCTGTTACAGATCGGCGAGAAGCTGACCAAGGGACTTGGAGCAGGCGGTGTACCTGAGAAGGGCGAGAAGGCTGCTGAAGAGAGCTCAGAAGAGATTCAGGAAGCAATCAAGGGTGCAGACATGGTATTCGTTACCTGTGGTATGGGTGGCGGAACCGGTACAGGAGCAGCTCCTGTAGTAGCGTCCATTGCTAAGTCCATGGATATTCTGACGATTGGTGTTGTAACCAAGCCTTTCCGTTTCGAAGCCAAGAAGCGTATGACCAACGCACTCAGCGGTATCGAGAAACTGAAAGAGCATGTAGATACACTGATCGTCATTCCAAACGAGAAGCTCCTTGAGATCGTGGACAGAAGGACAGGCATGGAAGAGGGCTTGAAGAAGGCAGATGAAGTATTACAGCAGGCTGTACAGGGTATCACAGACCTGATCAATGTACCTTCCCTTATCAACCTGGACTTCGCAGATGTGCAGACAGTCATGAAGGACAAGGGTATTGCACATATTGGTATTGGACATGGCAAGGGCGAGAACAAGGCTGCTGATGCAATTAAGATGGCAGTAGAATCACCGCTGCTTGAGACAACCATCAAGGGCGCAACAGATATTATCCTGAATGTTACCGGTGATGTCAGCTTATATGATGCCAATGAAGCGTCTACATACATCGAAGAACTTACAGGTGATGATGTGAACGTTATCTTTGGTGCTACAGAGAACAAGGATATGCAGGACAGCTGTACAATTACTGTAATTGCTACTGGCTTAGAGCAGAATGCAGCGAACTCTCCATTCAACAAGTTAAACAATATAGGCAGCGGCTTTTCAGTGAAGCCTGCAGCCACGATTACCAAGACCAAACCGGTTACACCGGGAGTTAATGTAATTCCTTCACAGAATCCGGGTACAGTACCTACCAGACCTTTCCCTGGTATTCAGAGACCTTCAGAATTAAGAAGCAATGTTGAGGAGAAATCCCTTGATATTCCAAGCTTCCTGAAAAAAGGAACAACACAGCAATAAGTGAACGCAGCCATTGGCTGCGTTTTTTGTCGATAAATAAACCTTCTTTTAACCCTTGCTTTGACAAAATAAGCAGGGGCTTTTTAGTATACTTAGTTCGTTCAGCGAGGAAGAGAGGTGGTTGAGGATTTATGTATTATATCTGGATGTATACTTTCTGGAAAATGTGCTGTTAAACCTGGTCCTGCTGATATTCACATTGATTCTTACAGGCAGACGTATTCGCTTCATAAGACTTCTGAGTGCATCACTGATAGGGGGAATGATGGCGATTCTGCCAATCATATTACGGCTTCGTTACGGTATCGCATATATTTTGCTGATTTTGCTGACAGGATTGCTTGTGATTACAATTGCATCGGGAATGAGGAGTATGTCAGAACAATGGACAGCAATGCTGCATTTCTATGTAATGTCTTTTGTCTGGAATAGATTATTTACAGGATTGGAACGAATACTGGGAACGAAGTATACTCTGTGCGCAGCCATTGTAACAGCGATCATGGGAACTGTGTCGGGTTATCTGTATGAAAGAAAACAGATTGTGAAAAAACAGACAATCTACGATGTAGAAGTGGCACAACAGGGTAGAAAGCTGACTTTAAAAGCGCTGCTGGATACAGGAAACGGATTGAGAGAGCCGATCAGTGGCAGACCTGTATCTATTATAGAAAGGGATGTCTACGACACTTTGTGCCATCAGACGATACAGGAACGATACAGAGTGATTCCATATCACAGCATAGGAAAAGAACATGGGATATTGCAGGGGACGGAGGTAGATGAATTGATCATCTGGAGAGAAGATGAGCCATATGTGCAGAAGAAAGCAGTCATTGCATTGTATGAAGGAAAGCTCTCAGGGAATGGAAGCTATCAGATGATACTGCATACAGGTCTGCTATAAGAACAGGAGAGAACGAACAGGAGGAAATGATAAATGATTTTGAAGGTATATTTACCCGGACGTATGAAACTTTGCCTGGGCAGAAAGGATGCCGGCGTATTAAGTGGACGTCAGGAAATCCATTATATAGGAGGAAGCGAGATTCTGCCGCCACCGCTGGAGAGCGTGGAAGAAAGTGAAGCAATCAATGACCTGGATACAGAGGCTGCTGAAGAGGCAAGGTCGATCTTGATAGAGCATAATCTGCGGCTTGTGGTGTATATTGCCAAGAAATTTGATAATACAGGGGTCGGAGTAGAAGACTTGATTTCAATCGGAACGATAGGACTGATCAAATCAATCAATACCTTTAACCGTGATAAGAACATTAAGCTGGCAACTTATGCTTCACGTTGCATTGAAAATGAAATTCTTATGTATCTGAGACGTAATAACAAAACGAAAATGGAGGTGTCCATTGACGAACCTCTTAATGTAGACTGGGATGGAAATGAACTGCTGCTGTCAGATATTCTGGGAACAGATGAAGATGTTATTTACAAGGATCTGGAGACTGAGGTAGAACGTAAACTGCTGCGTAAGGCAGTGGCGAAACTGGGAGAACGTGAGAGAACAATCATTCAGCTCAGATTCGGACTGGGAAGCCCATATGGACGTGAGATGACCCAGAAGGAAGTGGCTGACTATCTTGGAATATCACAGTCGTACATATCCAGATTGGAGAAGAAGATCATGAAGCGTCTCAAGAAAGAGATGGTAAAAGAATAGGGGTAACATAGTCTGAGGGATTGCCGGATTTCACTGGTATTTACATATGTCTGAAGACAGGCATGGAAATAGGAGGAGAAATCATGGCAATCAGTAAAGTAGAAATATGTGGGGTAAATACGTCAAAACTTCCGGTGCTCAATAACGAAGAGAAAGAAGCATTGTTTGCCAGAATAGAGCAGGGAGATAAAGAAGCCAGAGAGACTTATATCAGAGGCAATCTGAGGCTTGTATTAAGCGTGATCAAGCGTTTCTCACAGTCCAATGAGAATGTGGACGATCTGTTTCAGATAGGCTGTATAGGACTGATCAAGGCTATTGATAATTTTGATTCCAGCCTGGAGGTAAAATTTTCCACATACGCAGTTCCCATGATCATGGGCGAGATCAGAAGATTCCTGAGGGACAATAATGCAATACGTGTCAGCAGGTCATTGAAGGATACTGCGTATAAAGCCATATATGCAAGAGAGAACCTGACAAGACTACATTCCAAAGAGCCTACAATTGTTGAAATTGCGGCAGAAATCGGCATACCAAAGGAAGACATTGTGTATGCGCTGGATGCAATTCAGAATCCGATGAGCCTGTATGAACCCGTGTATACAGAAGGGGGAGACACCCTGTATGTGATGGATCAGATCAGCGACAAGAAGAGCCGTGAAGAGAACTGGGTAGAGAATATATCCCTTAGTGAAGCTATGAAGAGATTAAATGAGAGAGAGAATGAAATTATAACGCTGCGATTTTTTGAGGGAAAGACCCAGATGGAAGTTGCTGAATCCATAGGCATATCACAGGCACAGGTATCCAGACTTGAGAAAAATGCTCTGACAATTATGAGGAAATATTTGATGTAGCAGAAAATATAATCTATTGACTTGCAATTAAAAACAATTTACAATAGACATATGTAGTCAAGTCATGTATGGATATGCAGAAGGATAAAAAATTGTATCAAATATGCTTATTTATAAGCATATTTGATACAATTTATATGGCGAAGTAACCACATAAGCAAAAGTAAAGCATCAAAGATGCGATTTTGCGCATGGGGTTCTGAATAGTTACGATTTTGGAAAATACTAAACAGGAGATCCCTATGAAGATATATGCATCCAGGGTAAAAGACATAGAAGAGAAAGAGTATGAGGATATTTTCTCTATGTTAGACAGCAGTAGAAGGGATAAAATACATAGAATGAAGAACAAAGCAGAACGCAACAGGAGCATCATGGCAGGGCTTCTGCTGCGTTATGCCTTTTTGGGAGAAGGATATATCACACAGGATTGGCAGAAAGTACAGATAGAACAGGAAAAATATGGAAAGCCCATATTAAAGGGATATGATGGACTGCATTATTCTCTTTCGCATTCGGGAGACTGGGTTCTATGTGGCATGGACAGTGAACCGATAGGGGTAGACATACAACAGATGCGTCCGTACCGTATGGAGCTTGCTGCAAGATTTTATCATGAAAATGAGTATCAGCGCCTGTGTGCGATTACAGATGAAGAAGACAGATGCAGCCAGTTCTATCAGATGTGGGCAGCGAAGGAAAGCTATGCGAAGCTGACCGGCAGAGGAATCGGCGGTGGGATTGACAGATATGTGACAGAAGAAAATTATGGGCGGATAACTGACCGGGAGACGTTGGTATCTGCTTTTATGAAGATATATCATACCATTTCAAATCATATAGTGAGCGTAAGTTCATATCAGGATGAATTTACGCAGCAGATTATGATGATAACAGATAACGAATTGCGGAACATGGAGTAGTACAACCCGCAGAACCGGGAACAGGTGAAGAAAGGCAGGGTAAATACGGTAAGATGGAGAATGGGAAAAATATCATTAAAAAGGGCGAGGTAATATTTGCACAGGGGGATACGGTAAGCCACATAGGAATCGTGCTAGCAGGAAAAGTGCTGATGCAGAACGAATGGATGAGACTGGTGAGAAATCAGGGTTCTTTTATTGCATTAAATGACTGGAACCGGGATACCTATGGGGCTTCCTATACAACACTGGAAGATTCGGTTATCTACATGCTTTCCGTATCCGGCGAGGAGACTTTGCATAATGTGATTACCAAGAGTGATGATTACAGGGCAATCATGGTATCTTCGCAATTCCATTATATAACAGACATGGCGCACCTCCGTGAGGATCTGCACATGCGTGCCAGCCGTTTATATGAGTTTGCCAAAAGAAGCTATCAGGGGTATAAAAATCTGTGCATGGCAATCGGAGTATCCCCTCTTATCATTGAAGAACTGGATGAGCTGGAAGAGTGTGAATACCAGATGGAAATTAATGAAGACCGACTGGGCTATTATGCAGAGGCAGCAGGGATTCCTTTAAATGTCCAGAAAGCATACTATTCTTATAGCGAAGAGATGGTAAATTTCATTGTGCTGGAGATTGCGGCTGTAGTAGACGGCTTTAAAGAATATTGTATTACACTGATTAAATATATACATAATCTTCTTTCTTATATAGTGGGAAGAAAGGACCATAATCTGTTTGATTATGCCTGTGCACAAGGCCGTGAAATGAGAAGAAAAGGCGATGTCCCAAAGGAAATGCAGGGATTGCTGGAAGAGATTCTTGGGGAAGTTAGTTTCCAATATCAGGAGCTTGGCAGGCATATGGACATACCTGATTGGGATCTGAAGGCTAAGAAAGCAATCATAGGAGAGATTATCTCCAAGGAAATGACCGAGACAGAACAGAAGTCAAAAGAAGAAAAAGAGGCAATGATCCGCAGATCTGTACTTTCATTGAAGAATTCTCTGGAACAGGTTGTCCAGTATGCAGCATATGATGAACAGAAGATAGAAGTATTGCGTGCAAATATGGATTATCTGGTGAAAGCACCGGATAGACTGTCTGTAGAAGATGATGTGAAGAAAGCCAAGAAAACGATCACGCCAATGGTATTTGAGTTATATCTTGCGTGCTTTAGAAAGGTATGTGAAGGTCTGATTGTGCCTCCTAAGGCAGTAGAGTTGTTCCTGAACTTTGGAATGCTGGATGAACGGCTGCTGGAACAGGAGCATCTGGAATTTCTGTGTGGAATTGAAGAAGAGGAAGACGAAGGTCCGTGCCATGTATTTACGCTGTGTGAGTGGCTCAAGGCAATTCACGATGGACAAAGAGAACCTTCCAAGAGTGAATTTGACGAAGATTATATTGAAAACCTGCGCTCCTTGAAGAAACAAGGTGAGATTACAGAACAGCAGCAGAAGGCTCTGACCAATAACATGGACAAGCGTGTGGAATACGAAGTCATGAATATGATGAAGAGTAATATGCGTGTGCTATATGGACAACCAACAGCATACATGCCTGTCTTGTATAAAGAAGCAATATATGGTTATCTGGATAAGATTCTGGTGACTAAGAAGAGAATTAATGAAAGCGTGCAGAATCTCATGAAGATTGATTATTCTGTCTTCTACAGAGAAGTACTGTATTCCAATGTAGAACTGAAGATTAATCATGAGTCCTGCATGAAGAATGTATATCCTGATGTAATCCTGTTCCCGTTATCCGGTGTCAATGCATCTATGTGGCAGGAAGTAGGAGGCAAGAATAAGGCTACTCCGGGAAGATTTGTTTTCCCGATACTTTCCAACACCAATATAGATGATATGATGGTGAAAATGTTCGGAAGATTCCGTTGGGAGCTGTGCAGATGTATACAGGGTATGCAGTGGAATGATATTAAGGTTAAATCACTGACCTCAGAATATATGGATTATATCCAGTTCTACCGTAAGAACAGGGACCTGTCTGATGAGGCACGTGAGAAGGTGAAGATGCAGATTCAGAAGGGACGTAACAATTCCCGTGAAATATTCCTGATTGATTATGAAGCGTGGGTAAAGAGTGAGTCCAATGGTTCCATGAAGATGAATAAAGTAGCAAGAGAGATTCTGGCTACCTATTGTCCTTTTGAGAAGACCCTGCGTCAGAAGCTGGAAACACAGAGACCTTATGAAGCTGCCATGGCACGTTTTGGAAGAAATTCCATGAAGAAGAAACAGGAATTTGAATTGCGTATCAAGGCAATCCAGAGAGAGACCCCGGATGTACCGCAGGAGATTCTCGATACGTATCATTTCTACGCAGATTTATAAAATCAGTAATTATTAAGAACCCCATGCGCAAAACCGCATCTTCAATGCTTTCCTTTTGTGCATGGGGTTACTTTGTCATATATATTGAGTCAGAATAGTTACAAAATAACTAAATGAACGGATTAACCGACTGACTGTGATTCGGAAGCTTCCTGGCTGGATTCAGATTCAGAATGCTCAGATGAAGCCGCATCACCCTGCTCCTGTGATTCGGGAAGTAGGATTGTTACTTTCTCAATACGATTCTGGATAACTTCTGTAGCTGTCAGGATAATGCCATCTTCTGTAGTAACTGTTTCACCCTGAGAAGGGAAGCGGTCCAGAAGTCCGATGATAATACCACCAATAGAATCAAAATCCTCAGAATCAAAGGAAGTACCAATAGCATCATTTATATCAGATAATTTCATGCTTGCATCTACCAGATAGGTATGGTCATCTACCTGCTGGATCAATTCATCCTCATCCTCATCATATTCATCACGAATCTCACCAACAATTTCTTCCAGCAGGTCTTCGAGAGTGATCATGCCGACTGTTGCACCATATTCATTCAGGACAAGTGCAACATTTGCTGTGATATTCCGCATTTCCAACAGAAGATCTGCAGTTTTCTTATATTCATATGTATAATAGGCTTCTCTCATGATATCACGTATCTTGAACATACGCTTATTGGACACCAGAAGAAAATCCTTTACATTAATGATACCAATAATATTATCGCTGTCATCTTCATAGACAGGAATACGTGTGTACATGGATTCCTTGAACAAAGTCAGCAGTTCGTTATAGCTTGCTTCCACATCAATGGTAGTCATATCAATTCGTGGAATCATGATATCCTTGGCAACAGAATCGCTGAAATCGAACACATTGTAGATCAGCTTCTTCTCTTCCTGTTCGATGACACCATCTTCATGGCTGACATCCACATAGGTCTTCAACTCTGTTTCTGTCATCATGGCACGTTTGGATGAATCTATATGTAACAGCTTCAGAAGAAATCCGGAGAGCTTATCTATAATGAAAATAATCGGAGTGAGTACCTGCATCAGAAAGTAGATTGGACTTGAATAAGCAAGGGCAAGATTCTCATTATTGTACATAGCCCAGGTCTTTGGGACAATCTCGCCAAAGAGCAGGATCAGCAATGTCAGGACACCTGTTGCAATACCAACAGCAGCGTTGCCCCAGATGCGGATAACGAGAGAAGTCATCAGGGAAGATGCACTGATATTTACAATGTTATTGCCAATCAGTATTGCACTGATCAATTTGCTTTTTTTGTCCAGAATCTTTTGTAATGTTAAGACTTTTTTCGTGGGATTCTCCTCTGCCATGGAACGGACCTTCACGAGACTCAGCGTTGTCAATGCTGTTTCGGCAGAAGAAAAGAATGCAGAAAGCATGATTAGAACTACAAGAATACAAAGTTGTATGACACCAGCGGTATCCAAAATAATAACCTCCTTATGGTTAAAAAATAAAATATAGTTTCTTCTGCAAATATCAGGATTACGGTTCTGAATAGATGCAGTATACGCATAGATTATATCAGTATTGAATTGTAAATACAATAAAGAAACTATAAAATATCAGGGGGTACATCATGAAATATGAAAGAATACTGGCGCTGTTAAAATGTCTGCTGGGGGCTTATGTGATAACGGGACTGTTGCTTTTGCTTACTGCGGGGCTGCTCTATAAGTGTGATCTGAGTGAAAGGATGGTAGATATTGCGATTATTGCAATCTATGTCATTTCCTCACTTCTGGCAGGGCTATTCTATGCCAAGGGAGCAAAAAGCAGGAGATTCCTGTGGGGAATGGGGGCAGGGACGGCATATTTCCTTATTATATGTGTATTGTCGATTGCCATGGAGCCGGATTTCACACCCATATCCAATTCCAGTATTACAACATTACTTATCTGCCTCGGTAGTGGCATGCTGGGTGGGATGCTGGGGTAAGTAAAAAAATATAAGAAAAGTACTTTTCGATATGAAAAATATATGCTATACTACATTAAGTATAAATTCGGTCGTTGAGACACACAATGATAGGAGGCTTTATTTATGAAGCATATTAAGACTTTAAACACTAGAGATTACAAGGAATCCATGAAGAAAGGCGGATGTGGCGAGTGCCAGACATCATGTCAGTCAGCATGTAAGACATCCTGTACAGTAGGTAATCAGAGCTGCGAACAGACTAAATAAGTTCCAGTATAAAGAATCGCAATAACAGATGAAATAAGCAGCGATGATGAGTCGCTGCTTATTGTGCGTAACTAAGGGATATAGGAAACGCATACCTGGTAGGAAAGGAAAGAAAGAATTGATACATCAGTATAAAAATAACGGATTCAATATCGTATTGGATGTGAACAGCGGTGCCGTTCACGTGGTTGATGATGTTGTTTATGACGTAATTGCTTCTATGGTGGAGAATCATATGGAGCAGGATACCTGTGATGCAGCTTATGATAAGCTGGCAGCTTCCAATATGCCATATGATCAGGCACAGATTAAGGAAGCATTAGAAGAGATATACGAATTAAAAGATGCCCAGATGCTCTTTACAGACGATATCTATGAGAAGAGCATTGAAGCTTTCAAAAATAGAGAGACTGTTGTCAAGGCGCTGTGCTTACATATTGCACATGATTGTAATCTTGCCTGCAAGTACTGTTTTGCAGAGGAAGGTGAATACCATGGCAGAAGGGCACTGATGAGTTTTGAAGTAGGTAAGAAGGCACTGGATTTCCTGGTAGCCAATTCAGGTAACAGAGTGAATCTGGAAGTAGACTTCTTCGGTGGAGAACCACTGATGAACTGGCAGGTAGTAAAAGACCTGGTCGCTTACGGAAGAAGTCTTGAAGAGCCACATCATAAGAAGTTCCGTTTTACACTGACTACAAATGGTGTACTTCTTAACGATGAGATTCTTGAGTTTGCCAATAAGGAAATGGGCAATATCGTATTAAGTATAGACGGAAGGAAAGACATCCATGATATGATGCGTCCTTTCAGAGGCGGACAGGGAAGCTATGACATGATCGTTCCCAAGTTCCAGAAGGTAGCAGAGAGCCGTAACCAGACCAATTATTATGTACGTGGAACATTTACACGTCATAATCTGGATTTTGCAGAGGATGTCTGTCACCTTGCAGATCTGGGATTCAAGCAGATCTCTGTAGAACCGGTAGTAGCACCTCCTACAGAAGAATACGCTTTACAGGAAGAAGATATTCCACAGCTCCTTGCAGAATATGACAAGCTTGCAGCTGAAATGCTCAGACGTCATAAGGAAGGAAAAGATTTCAATTTCTTCCATTTTATGATAGATTTACAAGGTGGACCATGCGTATACAAACGTTTATCCGGCTGTGGTTCGGGAACGGAGTATCTGGCAGTGACTCCATGGGGGGATTTCTATCCATGCCATCAGTTCGTTGGTAATGAGGATTTCCTGATGGGTAACGTAGATACAGGTATTACCAATACTAAAATACGCGATGAATTCAAATGCTGTAACGTATATTCCAAAGAAAAATGTAAGAACTGCTTTGCAAAATTCTATTGCAGCGGAGGATGTGCAGCCAATTCTTATAATTTCCATGGAAATATTCATGATGCTTATGATCTGGGATGTGAATTACAGAAGAAGCGTGTGGAATGTGCCATCATGCTTAAAGCAGCATTAGCAGCAGAAGAAGAGGACTAAAGGCGGGGTCAACACCGACTAAGCAAAGGAGATTATAGATAATGAAAAAGAGCAAAGCCATAATTACGTTAGTTGTAACATTGCTCGTCACAGCCGCACTGGGGTATGTTGCAATCTGCGGTATCGGTTCAGAGAAAGCCGGTGCTGCATCACAGATTAAGCAGGGACTTGATCTGGCAGGTGGTGTCAGCATTACTTATCAGGTAGTAGGAGACGAAGATCCTTCTGATGAGGATATGAGCGATACTGTGTATAAGCTGCAGAAAAGAGTAGAGACTTACAGTACAGAAGCATTGGTATACAGAGAAGGTTCAGACAGAATCAACATCGAAATTCCAGGTGTATCTGATGCAGATGCAATCCTTGAAGATCTGGGAAGACCAGGTGCATTGTACTTCATCGCACAGACTGACAGCGAAGGAAATGCCAACTATACATATACAGGCAATGGTGCGACAGGTTATACATTAAACAAGACTATCGCTGAATTACAGGAAGATGGAAGTATCGTACTGAGCGGTACGGATGTTTCCTCTGCACAGGGTGGTTCTGCACAGGATAAGCTTGGCAACAGCCAGTTCGTAGTTTCGCTTACTTTTACAGATGCAGGAACCAAGGCATTTGCAGATGCTACAACCAAGGCATATGCTTCCGGTGAAAGCATCGGTATCTATTATGACCAGGATTTCATCAGCGTACCCCGTGTACAGGCTGCCATTACAGATGGACAGGCACAGATTACAGGTATGGAGAGCTTCGAGGAAGCTGATAAGCTGGCAAGCCAGATCCGTATCGGTGGACTGAAGCTGGAACTGGAAGAATTACGTTCCAATGTTGTAGGTGCACAGCTTGGTTCAGAAGCAGTTAAGACCAGTCTTGAAGCAGGTGCTATCGGACTTGCACTGGTTGTTATCTTTATGATCGCTGTATATCTGATTCCTGGACTTGCATCTTCCATCGCATTGATCATTTATACGATTCTGGTAGTATTATGTTTAAATATGTTTGAAATCACACTGACATTACCGGGTATTGCAGGTATTATCCTGTCAATCGGTATGGCAGTTGATGCAAATGTTATCATCTTCGCACGTATCAGAGAAGAGATTGCATCCGGAAAGACAGTACGTTCTGCTATTGATGTAGGATTTAAGAAAGCACTGTCTGCTATCGTAGACGGTAACGTCACAACATTGATCGCTGCACTGGTTCTTGGACTGAAGGGATCGGGTACAGTTAAGGGATTTGCCCAGACACTGGCACTTGGTATCGTTCTTTCCATGTTTACAGCACTTGTTATTACAAGAATGATTCTGAAAGCACTCTATGCAGTCGGCTTAAAGGATGAGAAGTTCTATGGAAAAGCCAAGGACAGAAAGACAGTGGACTTCCTGGCAAAGAAGAAGATATTCTTTACAATTTCTTTGGTTATGATTATCGGTGGATTTGTATGCATGGGCGTAAATAAGGGAACATCAGGAACAGCCCTGAACTACAGCCTTGATTTCGTGGGTGGTACATCTACAAATGTTACATTTAATGAAGATATGGATCTGGCGGCTCTGGATTCTCAGGTAGTGCCTGTAATCGAGAAGATTACCAAAGATGCCAATGTACAGGTTCAGAAGGTTGCAGGAGGCAATCAGGTTATCTTCAAGACTAGAACACTGGATGTAGAAGAGAGACAGGCATTAACAGAAGCGTTAGTAGAGAACTTCGGTGTAAATTCTGATCTGATCACTGCAGAGACAATCAGCTCAACAATCAGTTCTGAAATGAGAAGTGATGCAATCGTAGCTGTAGTAATCGCAGCAATCTGCATGCTGTTATATATCTGGTTCAGATTCAAGGATATTCGTTTTGCAACAAGTTCTGTAGCTGCATTGATCCATGATGTACTGGTAGTGCTTGCATTCTACGCAGTAGCAAGAGTATCTGTGGGCAGCACATTCATTGCCTGCATGCTGACTATCGTAGGTTACTCTATCAATGCAACAATCGTTATCTTTGACCGTATCAGAGAGAACCTTGGTGCTATGACCAAGAAGGATGATCTGGAACAGCTCGTAAACAGAAGTATCAGCCAGACATTATCAAGAAGTATCTTTACTTCCCTGACAACCTTCTTCATGGTAGCTGCACTGTTCGTATTAGGAGTATCTTCTATCCGTGAATTTGCATTACCTCTGATGGTTGGTATCGTATGCGGTACTTATTCATCTGTATGCATCACAGGTGCACTGTGGTATGTACTTCGTACCAAGATCGGTACTAAGAAGAATAAATAATGGGCGTTTCACAATTGCAATATATGTTATACTTGAGAGAAACAGGCTGTCCGGGATTGAGGACAGCCTGTTCTGTTATAGGGAAGGAAATTATGAAAATGCGATGGAATGGTTTAACCTCATCTGATTTGAAATGGATAGCGATTATATCTATGCTGGTGGATCACTTTGCAGTGGCAATCTATGCAAATATGGCGGATTATCAGTTTGATATATATAGGGTTATGCGTGGAATCGGACGGATTGCATTTCCAATTTACTGTTTTTTACTGGTAGAAGGATTCTGCCACACGCATGATGTGAAGCGATACATCAGCAGATGCTTTCTCTTTGCGGTGATTTCAGAGGTCCCCTTTGATCTGGCTGTACATGGAGCTTGGGTTTATCCGGAAGGACAGAATGTATTTTTTACATTGGCGATAGGGCTGTGTACCTTATATGCGATATCTGTGTGTGAACGAAGGGGAATGAGTATCATTTCATCTGCGCTGTGTGTTCTCACTGGAGCAGGGATAGCGCAGCTTCTTGAAACGGATTATCACTACATGGGTGTGCTATGCGTTGTCCTATTCTATTATCTGCAACGATTTGATAAAGTACAACGAACAGTTCTTGGGGCGGTTATGGTAGGCGTTGCAGAACCCAAAGCAGCTATAGCATTTCTTCCCATATATCTGTATAATGGAGAAAGAGGAATGAAACTGAAATATTTCTTCTATTGGGTATATCCGGTGCATCTGCTGGTATTGGGGTTGATTAGGGTGATGTTGTATTAGAAACACTATTATTGCAATCTGCTTTAAAGTAACAATGAACCCAGAAAGGAAAACATTACATGGCATTTGAGAATAAGTTGGGGATTACTGATTCTGCCCAGTTAGCACGTGAAGAAGAGAAAATCAGCAAGGCGAAGGCAAAGGAATTATTTGAATCTGGTATTTTGGATTCTTTACATCCTGGAACATATGTAACACTTGCCAGGATTCATGAATTTTTGTTTGACGAAATATATGATTTTGCAGGCAAAATGCGAACTGTAAACATTGCAAAAGGAAATTTCCGCTTTGCACCGCTGATGTATTTGCAGGTATCTCTTGAAAACATAGATAAAATGCCGCAATCTTCATATGATGAAATCATAGAAAAGTATGTGGAAATGAATATTGCACATCCTTTCAGAGAAGGGAATGGGCGCAGTATGCGCATCTGGCTGGATCTGATTCTAAAGAAAGAACTTCATCAAGTCATTGACTGGAGCAAGGTAGACAAAGAAGATTATCTGCTTGCCATGGAGCGCAGCCCAATCAGAGATATTGAAATAAAGCACGTATTAAAGCAGGCATTGACCGATGAAATTAATATCCGGGAAATCTATATGAAGGGTATTGATACCAGTTATTATTACGAGGGGTATGTCACATACAAAACAGAAGAATTGTAATAGGATAGGCGCAGGGTAATACCTGCGCCTACATCTCATCTGATTTAAAATGGATCGCTATAATATCTATGATAGTGGATCACTTTGCTGTGGCAATCTATGTAAATATGGCGGATTATCAGTTTGATATATAGAGAGTTATGTGTGGAATCGGATGGATTGGATTTCTAATTTACTTTTTTTGCTGGTAGAAGGATTTTATCACACTCGTGATGTGAAGCGATATATCAGCAGTGCTTCCTTTTTGCAGCAATTGCAGAGGTGCTGTTTGATTTGGCTGTACATGGAACCTAGTTCTATCCGAGAGGACAGAATGTATTTTTTACATTAGTGATAGGACTGTGTACTTTGCATGCGATATCTGCGTGTGAACGAAAGGGTATGAGTATCATTTCATCTGCGTTGTGTTCTCATAGGGGCAGGTGCAGCACAGCTCTTTGACGAACTGTTCTTGGAGTGATTGCGATAGGCATTGTAGAACCCAAAGCAGCTATAGCATTTCTTCCCATATATCTGTATAATGGAGAAAGAGGAATGAAACTGAAATATTTCGTCTATTGGTTTGTTCAATAAAGCATTGAGTCTTCTGAAAATGAAAGAAAGGTTGTCCAATAATAGGGCAATCTTTTTATAATCAGATGAGTGTGGATGAAAAGCAAGTGTAAAAAGGAATTTTACAATGAAAAATGAAATAAACAGAGAGATAAAAAAGATAATTCGACAATTAAAATCTGGTAAGTTAGAAATACAAGATGTTCCTGAAACATTAACTTATCAAAGGGATATCATAAGGGCTGAACGCGAGATAGGGCTAAGAGTTGAAAAAAAACGAGGTTATGATGTAATCAGAAATGTCTTTTTTGTAGAGGAAGAATTTGCAAATCGCAGCGACTATTGGAAAAAAACAGAATATGATAATAAAGTAGAGTTTTTGGATTTTGAAAAATATTACGAGTATTTAGAAGGTGATATATATACAAGAGCTTGCTATAAATATTGCAATTTTACACCATACATGAATTTTATCGAAAAAAATAAAATACAGCTAGATAAATTGATGAAGAATCGAGCATTTATAGATGAAACATTAGATGATTGGAGATTGGAAGATCAAGAAGAACTAAATAAGTACAGATGCGGAGAGAGAATAAAAGAGCAGTGTTTAGAGTGGATTGAAAGATTTGAGAAGTGTTGTAATTCAGAGGAATTTAAATCTATTGTAGATGATTATGAAAAATCAGAGTTGAATGAAACAGTTGATATTAGCTTTTTTATTATGAATTATATTTGGAAGCATATAGAAGACGATAAGTGTTTCAATATACTGATGGATTACATGGTAGTAGAAAAATATCCAGCAAATAAGTTAATTTATAGCTTATGTTCTATATATGATCCTAATATAGTCTTAGAACGTTATTGTTATTTATTGGGAACAAATAAAAACACTTATAAACAAAGGAAGTTGTTAAAAGACTATGTAGAAGAATTAAAAGAAGGAAAGGTTATTTTTAAAGTCAAGACATATTTTGATAAAATAACTCATTTTTATTGTGAGGAAATAATTGGGCTAGAGAGCAGACGTGAAATATGGGAAATTGCAAATATTAAAAGATATTTTTCGAATTTTGAGGATTTTATTGAATATAAAGACAACGATTTGCGTGGCGTTGATTTATCAGGAGATATAGGATTAAAAATAGATTTTACAAGATTCAAAATGGATGAAAAGACAATACTTCCAGCAATTTGCGTTCCTGGGACATTTTGTGAAGTGAAAAAAGAATATAAAAATTCTAAATTTTATGTAACTAAGATATGGAAAAGTAAAGAAAATATTTTGTTAAGGAAAAAGGAATTTGTAACATCATATTTTTTTGATTTTACGTATTTTTTAAATAATGATTTATCTGGATCTAATTTGGTATTTTGTGATGGAATTGGCAATCTTGCATCTGTTAAAGAATTTAATATGAAAGATGCATTAATGAGAAGCTCACATTGCGAAAAATTTGGATTGAACTATAAAACATATAAATTAAACTATGATGAAATAGGTTCTTTTGATATAGTTAAGCAAAATGAATTGATGGGATTAAATCAAATAAAAATATATGATGAGAATGATTTGGTTACTTATGACGCAGATAAATGTGATATTCAAAAGAAACTGCAATTAGTTAATAATAGATGGATAAGACAAAGAATATATTATGTATCAGACATTCATTTACTTCATAAGCTTCAGAACGCAGAATGCAAATCTTGGAATGATATTATTTATGTAATTGAAAAAATAATAGATAATATTCTTATTGGCACAAATAATATAGTGTTGATAGGAGGAGACGTTGCTTCTGACTTTAACATTTATACATATTTTATAGAACGGTTAGCTTATAAAAATAATTGTCGTAATAAAAAAATGAAAATAGTTTTTATTTTGGGGAATCATGAATTGTGGTCATTCCCTAGTAAAACCATAGATGATATTACAAACATATATAGAAATATTATAGAAAAAAATGGAATGTGTTTTATTCAAAACGAATTATTGCATGTAGATGCAGATAATAAAATCCAGAAAATTTCTTGTCCAGAATTGCTTCAATGTAATGAGACAGAATTAAGAATGAAATTACAAAGATCTAAACTTGTAATATTTGGTGGCATTGGTTTTTCGGGATATAATGATGAGTTTAATGCTGATCAGGGGATATATAGACAAACTATAGATAGGAAGAGGGAGATACAGGAAACTATCAATTTTGAAATATTATATAGAAAAATGGTTTCAGTAATCAAAAATAAAAATACAGTAATTCTTACACATATGCCTTTAAAAGATTGGAGTAAAAAAGAAATATTTGAAAAAGAATTTGTATATGTTAGCGGGCATACACATAAAAATTATTTTTATGATGATGAGGTCTATCGAGTATATTCGGATAATCAAATAGGTTATTATAATCAAAATGTAAAGATGAAAAGTTTTTTCCTTGATAGTGATTATGATATTTTCTCGGATTATAAAGATGGAATATATGAAATAAGTAGAATGCAATATCAAGATTTTTATCGAGGAAAAAATGAACCTATGAGATTTACACGTGAAATAAATATATTACATATGCTAAAGAAGAATGGATACTATTGTTTTATTCATGAAGCAGAATCAGGTTCCTTAACAATATTGAATGGGGGAGCTATGAAAAAATTAGAAGAGAAAGATATACATTACTATTATGAAAATATGGATAAAGTTATAGCAAAAATTAACGGACCTCTTGAAAAATATACTGCAGTTCAAAATAAAGTTGCTGAAAAAATATTAAAAATAGGTGGTGAAGGAACAATTCATGGATGTATAGTTGATATAGATTGGTATAGTCATGTATATGTTAATCCATTTGATTTGACGATAACTGGATATTGGGCATGGGATATGGTTCATAAGGTTGTGTATTCTGATATTCCTACATTGTTACATGATCGTTGTCCACTTTTATATGGAGAATATATGAAACAAATTGAAAATGGAGAAGAAAATCTGATCTTTGTAGGTAAATCAGAAAAGTTGGGATTGACACAGGAATGGTTAGGCACGAGTATATATAAAGCGTCAAGGAAAATTAAAAAAATGCAAAAACTTGAATCAAATATACTCGGAGTATGGTATGATGTTTCAGAATATCAAAATAATTTATTAGATTAAATTAAAAAATTACATCGAAAGGCAGGTTTAACATGTATTCATACAATACAAGGATAAGTTTCAGCGAGTCGGATGAGAAATTGGAGTTGAAGATTCCGGCGCTGTTGAATTTTTTTCAGGATGCGGCAATCTTTGAGGCAGAGGAAGGCAGCATCAATATGGAATATCTCCAGGAGAGGCACCTGGCATGGCTGCTTGGTTCCTGGCAGATCGTGATTGAGCGCAGACCGAGACTTGGGGAGGGGGTAATTGTATCTACAACACCGTATGCATTTAAAGGATTTATAGGATATCGTAATTTTACACTAACTACAGAGGACGGCGAGATATTGGCGAAAGCCGCATCTATATGGACCTTAGTGGATATTGAGAAGATGAGGCCTGCAAGACCGTCAGAAGAGATTCTGGCAGGGTATGAGATCGGACCTAAACTGGAAATGGAATATGAACCAAGACGAATTGATCTGACAGGAGAAGGGACTCCCAGAGAGCCATTCTTTATCAGACAGAACCAGATTGATTCCAACCATCATGTGAATAATGAAGAATACGTCAATATGGCGATGGAATATCTGGATGAATCCTGGCATGTGACACAGGTCAGGGCAGAGTATAAGAAGCCGGCATATCTGCATGACACATTGATTCCTGTTATCTATGAACAGGGGAACAGGATGCAGGTACAGCTCACTAATGAACAGCATGAGACTTTGTGCATCGTGGAGTTTACGCATGAGTAAGTGGATGGTAGCTGCGAAGAAGGCAGATTTTTATGCAATTGCCCAACAATATCACATCAGCCCTGTAATGGCTCGTATTATTCGTAACCGTGATGTGATAGAAGAGGCAGATATTCACAAATTCCTGCATGGAACGAGACAGGATCTGTATGCACCGAATCTGATGAAAGATATGGATAAGGCAGTGGATATCCTGCTGGATAAGATTGACCGGAATAAGAAGATCCGTATTATTGGCGATTATGATATTGATGGTGTATGTTCTACATATATATTATATAAAGGCTTGGGCAACTGTGGTGCGAAAGTAGATACTGCCATTCCGCACCGCATGAAGGATGGATATGGACTGAATGAACATCTGATTCAGGAAGCGTATGAAGCAGGGGCAGATACGGTGTTGACCTGTGATAATGGTATCGCTGCCTTTTCCCAGATAGAATATGCTAACTCACTGGGGATGACAGTCGTGGTGACAGATCATCATGAAGTCCCTTATGAAGAGAAGGACACAGAGAGGCAGTATCTGATCCCTCCTGCGGCAGCAGTAGTAGATCCCAAGCAGCAGGATTGTCACTACCCATTTCCTGAAATATGCGGCGCAGTAGTGGCGTATAAGCTGGTACTGGCATTGACGGCGAAGCGCCAGGGTGTGACCTGGCAGCAGGTGATGGAGTCCGATATGGGACTGGAACTGTTGGAATTTGCGGCTTTTGCTACGATTGGGGATGTGATGGAGCTTCGGGATGAGAACCGTATCATAGTCAGTGAAGGTCTGAATCTGATGAAACATACGAGGAATATCGGACTGGAAGCGTTGATACGTGCGACGGGAACAGATGCAGGGCATATCAAACCGTACACGGTTGGATTTATTCTGGGACCTTGCCTGAATGCAACCGGGCGTCTTGACACGGCAGATCATGCGCTTGCACTTTTTGAGGCACAGGATGAGTCCGAAGCAGCCCGTATTGCGGGGAATCTCAAAGCAATGAACGACAGCCGTAAGGAATTGACACTGGAAGGTGTGGAAGAGGCGATTGCCCAGATAGAGGAGAAGCAGCTTTGCCAGGATGATGTGCTAGTGGTCTACCTTCCTGATGTACATGAGAGTCTTGCAGGAATCATTGCCGGACGTATCAGAGAGAAATATAATAAGCCATCCTTTGTGCTGACAAGGGCAGAAGAAGGGGTTAAAGGCTCAGGGCGTTCCATTGATGCGTTCCATATGTATGATGAAATGACGAAGTGCAAGCAGCTTTTTACCAAGTATGGTGGACACAAGCTGGCAGCGGGAGTCTCCATGCCGGAAGAGAATGTGGAAGAATTTCGCAGACAGCTTAACGCGAACAGCCATCTGACCAGTGATGATTTCGAGGAAAAGGTACTCATAGATGTGCCTATGCCCATGTCATATGCTTCATTGGAATTTGTAGAAGAACTGGAGAAGCTGGAGCCTTTTGGAAATGGCAATCCCAAGCCCTTGTTTGCCCAGAAGCAGGTAACTTTCTTAAAGGGCAGGCTGCTTGGACAGAATCAGAATGTGGGAAAATACACAGTCGCAGACGAAGACGGCAGAGAATTTGAAATGATCTATTTTGGCGATATTCAGGAATTTCATGAATATCTGGATCAGAAATTTGGAATCCAGGCTGTTGAGAGGCTGTATCAGGGAAGAGGACGTGAGATTGTGCTGTCTGTAGCGTATTATCCTGATATCAATGAATACAGGGGCAATGTGTCGTTACAGATGGTAATGAAGTACTATATGTAGGAAACTGAAAAGCAGTTTATAGTTTCTTTATAAAAATTATCTTTTCTTTATCCTTTGTACACAGTTTTGACACATTTTTTCTATATAGTATATCTCAGATAGTTGAAACACTCACTATCTCCCCCCTCATAAGAAAATATATGACAAAGAGCCAACGAATGTTGGCTCTTTGTCATATACGGACATATCAGCGCAATACTTGAAAATCAACAGGGTATATGGTATTCTTAAAACTAAGGTTGACAGCGTGATTATGCTGTATGGAAATGAGGTAATCCATATGAAATGTAAGGATTTATTAAAGAATTTAGAATACGAATGTGTCAGGGGCAGTGTGGATGTTGAGGTGACAGAGGTTGTAAATGACTCTCGTAAGGTCACGGCAGGCTGCCTTTTCTTGTGTATTGTAGGAGCTAATTTTGATGGGCATGATGCAGCGCCAGGAGCTGTAGAAGCAGGAGCGAAGGTCCTGGTAGTCAGCAAAGACATAGATATGCCCGCAGATGCTGATGTGACTGTGATTAAGGTAGCAGACACCCGTTATGCCATGGCATTTATATCTGCTGCATATTTTGGCAATCCGGCAGATGATATGAAGATCATCGGGGTGACAGGAACTAAGGGAAAGACAACTACGACTTATATTGTAAAGTCTATTCTGGAGAATGCAGGCCATAAGGTAGGGTTAGTAGGTACGATTGAGGCAATTATCGGTGATAAAGTGATTCCTGCTGATAATACAACACCGGAATCTTTTACATTGCAGAGATATTTTAAGGAAATGAAGGAAGCTGGCTGTGATACGGTAGTTATGGAGGTTTCTTCACAGGGGCTGATGATGCACAGAACACAGGGATTTATCTTTGATTACGGTATTTTTACCAATATTGAGCCGGACCATATCGGACCGAATGAGCATGCATCTTTTGAAGAATACATGGCATGCAAGGGAATGTTGTTCAAGCAGTGCCGTGTAGGTATCGTGAACTGTGATGATCCACATTGGCAGACTGTAACGCAGGGGCATACCTGCCAGCTGGAGACTTATGGTTTCAGTGAGCAGGCGGATCTGAGAGCATCTGATCTGAAACTTGTGACAGGTGCAGGCTATCTTGGAATAGATTTTAAGGTGTCAGGTTTATTGAATATGGAAGTCCTGACAGATTTACCCGGTAAATTCAGTGCGTATAATGCATTGACTGCAATTGCTATATGCAGACATTTCGGCGTACATCCAGAGGATATCAAGAAGGCTTTGGCAGGTGCGAAGGTAAAGGGCAGAATCGAAATGGTGAAGGTATCAGACCAGTTTACCCTGATGATTGACTATGCGCACAATGCCATGGCATTGGAGAGCCTGTTGACTACACTTCGTGAATATCATCCGCATCGTCTTGTATGTCTGTTTGGCTGCGGTGGCAACCGTTCCAAGCTCCGCCGTTACGAGATGGGTGAAGTGAGTGGCAGACTGGCAGACTTGACGATTATTACATCGGATAATCCACGATTTGAGGAACCACAGGATATCATTGATGACATTAAGATCGGTATGGCTAAGACAGATGGCAAGTATGTTGAGATCTGTGACCGTAAGGAAGCAATTAAGTATGCGATTACCCATGGAGAGCCGGGAGATATTGTGATTCTGGCAGGTAAGGGACATGAAGATTATCAGGAGATCAAGGGCGTGAAGCATCCTATGGATGAACGCGTATTGATTCAGGAGGTCATGGAAGAACTGAGGACGAAATGACAGGCAGATTTGCTAATATTATTGTAGATATATCCCATGAAAAGGTAGACCGTCCTTTTCAATATCTTATCCCACCGCAGCTTCAGAATGTACTGGAGGTGGGAATGTCGGTGATGATTCCTTTTGGCAGGGGCAATAAACTGATCAGGGGATATGTCATTGAATTGACTGACCAGGCAGAGTATGATGTCTCCAGACTGAAGGCTGTGGACAGTATTGTAGAGGGCGGTGTCAGTGCACAGGCAGACTCTATCAGACTGGCGTACTGGTTGAAGGAACATTATGGCTCGACCATGATTGCAGCGCTCAAGACGGTACTTCCTGTAAAGAAGAAAATGAAGCAGGCCGTGAAGAAGACGATTCACTGTAAGGTGGATTCCGAGACCGCATATCGTCACAGTGTGATCTTTGAAGCAAAGCATCAGACAGCAAAATGCAGGCTGATGCGGGAGCTGTCACAGACTTCACAGCTTCCCTATACACTGGTGACAGGGAAGCTTAACATTGCGGCAGCTACCATACGTTCACTGGTTGATGCCGGTCTGATAGAAGTAACTGAGGAAAATGTATACAGGAAGCCAGTCTTGAAATCAGACCTGTCAGGAAAAGACGGAACGGCAAAGCAGCTTTCGGCAGAACAGCAGGCAGTTGTGGATGCCATTTCACAGGATTACAGCCAGGGAATCAGCCAGACTTATCTGCTTCGGGGGATTACCGGAAGTGGTAAGACAGAAGTATATATGGCATTGATTGAAAGGATGATTGCCGGTGGTAAACAGGCAATTGTTCTGATTCCGGAGATTGCTTTGACATATCAGACACTGCTCCGTTTTTATCTGAGGTTTGGAGACAGGGTATCTGTAATGAATTCCAGATTGTCTCCGGGAGAACGTTCGGACCAGTATGAACGGGCTGCCAAGGGTGAGATAGATATTATGATAGGGCCGCGTTCCGCATTATTTACACCTTTTGAAAGGTTGGGGCTGGTAATCATAGATGAGGAACATGAGTCCAGCTACAAGAGTGAGACAATGCCTAAGTTCCATGCAAGAGAGGTGGCACAGGAGCTGTGCAGGATGAAGCATGCCAGTCTGCTTCTGGGTTCTGCCACTCCTTCGCTGGAATCCTATTATAGAGCCAGACAGGGTGAGATACCGCTGTTCACCCTGAACAGCAGATTGACAGGCGGCGAGCTTCCAAAGGTCTATATAGAAGACCTGAGAGAAGAGTTAAAAAGCGGTAACCGCTCCATATTCAGCAGGAGACTTCAACAATTACTGGAGGACAGACTGGCGAAGGGACAGCAGAGTATATTGTTTCTCAATCGCAGGGGCTATGCGGGATTTGTAAGCTGTAGAGCCTGCGGTCATGTAATGAAATGCCCACATTGTGATGTATCTCTTTCAGAGCATAGAAATGGCAGGCTGGTATGTCATTATTGTGGTTATGAGACACCACAGGTCACAAGATGTCCGCAGTGCGGCTCGAAATACATCCTGGGCTTTCGTGCGGGAACCCAGCAGATTGAAGAGGTGCTGCACAAGATGTATCCCCAGGCAAGGGTACTGCGAATGGATGCGGACACTACGAAAACAAAAGACAGCTATGAGGATATTTTATCCCGTTTTGCAAATGAAGAGGCGGACATTCTGGTAGGAACACAGATGATTGTTAAGGGTCATGACTTCCCCAAGGTGACACTGGTAGGCATTCTGGCAGCAGATATGTCATTGCATACAGGTGATTACCGCGCATCTGAACGTACTTTCCAGCTATTGACGCAGGCTGCGGGGCGTGCAGGCAGAGGCAGCCTTGCAGGGGAAGTTGTGATTCAGACTTACCAGCCGGATCATTATGCGGTAGTACATGCAGCCGCACAGGATTATGAAGGCTTTTATGAAGAAGAGATAGCATACCGTGATCTGATGATGTATCCTCCGGTGGCTAACATGCTGGCGGTTCTGATACTTTCAGATGATGAAATGACAGGCGTGTCACATTCCATGGAGCTTGCAGATCTGGTGAAGAAGCATTTTGAAGGCAGGAGAGTGCAGGTAATCGGCCCTGCCAGTGCGGCGATAGGTAAGATTCAGGATATTTACCGTAATATTTTCTATATAAAACACAGAGACTATGCGGTATTGGTCGAGGCGAAGGATGTCATGGAGACATATATAGCCCAAAAGGAATGGAACACAGATACTGTTCAATTTGATTTTAATCCCATGAATGGATATTAAATACAGAAAGGTGAGAAGAAGAAATGGCAATTAGAACAATCAGACAGATAGGGGACCCGGTATTAAATAAGGTATCAAAAGAAGTAAAGGAAATCACTCCAAGAATACAGGAGTTAATTGATGACATGTTTGAGACCATGTATGATGCGTGCGGTGTAGGACTTGCAGCTCCTCAGGTGGGAATCCTGAAACGTATTGTAGTCATTGACACAACAGGAGAAGATCCGATTCTTCTGATCAACCCACGTATTGTTGAGACAAGTGGAGAACAGACAGGCAATGAAGGCTGTCTTAGTGTAGCTGGCAAGACAGGGGTGGTTACAAGACCTAACCATGTAAAAGTAATTGCACAGGACGAGAACCTGGAGACTTTTGAAATAGAAGGGGACGAACTTCTGGCAAGGGCATTTTGTCATGAGATTGACCATCTTGACGGACATTTATATGTGGAGAAGGTAGAAGGCGAATTGAAGGATAATGCCGATTTGGAAGAAGAGGAGGAATAATCTTGAGAATCGTATTTATGGGAACTCCTGACTTTTCAGTAGGTGCCCTTGAGGCATTGATAGAAGCAGGACATGAGATTGCAGCAGTAGTGACACAGCCGGATAAGCCCAAGGGAAGAAGTGGACAGATGCAGTTCCCACCGGTGAAGGAATGTGCGCTGAAGCATGGGCTTACAATATGGCAGCCCCAAAAGATCAAGACACCTGAATGGGTAGAGAGATTAAGAGAACTGAATGCAGATGTTTTCATAGTAGCAGCTTTTGGGCAGATATTATCCAAAGAGATTCTGGATATGCCAAAGTATGGCTGCGTGAATATCCATGCGTCACTTTTGCCAAAATACAGAGGAGCAGCCCCAATCAACTGGGCGATCATCAATGGAGAGAAAGAGACTGGCGTAACGATTATGCAGATGAACGAAGGTGTTGATACAGGAGACATGCTGACTCGTGTCGTTGTTCCCATTGCACCTAAGGAGACTGCAGAGACATTATTTGATAAACTGGCAAAGGCGGGAGCAGAGTTGATCGTAGAGACACTTCCAAGGCTTGAGGCTGGTGAGATCATACCTGTTCCACAGGATGAGAGTCAGGCGAGCCATGTGAAAATGATGGGTAAGTCTCTTGGCAGAATCGACTGGAATAAGGATGCCGTTACGATAGAGAGACTGGTAAGAGGATTGAATTCCTGGCCCAGCGCATATACTTATTTTCAGGAAAAAAGTGTGAAAATCTGGGATTGTGATGTAGTAGAGAATGATACTACAGAAGCTCCCGGAACGATCATTGCAGTTGCAAAGGATTCCTTTGATGTAGCAACAGGCAAAGGTACTTTGAGGATTCGGGAACTGCAATTAGAAGGTAAGAAGAGAATGGACACCAGAACATTCCTTCTTGGTAATCAGTGGAAAGCCGGTATGAAATTCGGACAGGCTCAGTAAAAGGAGGTATAGGTTATGCCATATGGATATTATTATTTTGATCCCACATATGTTTTAGTATTGATTGGTGCGCTTTTGTCAATCTGGGCGTCTTCCAGAGTACAGTCTACATTTCGCAAGTATGCCCGGGTCAGAAGCATGTCAGGTATGACAGGGGCACAGGTTGCAGAGCTGATCCTGAAGAATAAGGGCTATTATGATGTACGTGTAGCTCGTGTGAAAGGTGACCTGACAGATCATTATGATCCAAGGACCAAAGTTGTAAAGCTCTCAGACAGCGTGTATGATTCCACTTCCGTGGCAGCTCTTGGTGTAGCAGCGCATGAATGTGGACATGTGATCCAGCATCATGAAGAATATCTGCCTCTTCGCCTGAGAACACTTCTTGTTCCGGCAGCGAACTTTGGCTCCAAAGCAGGTATTCCCATTATCCTGTTAGGTATTTTATTTGGATACAATTATGTACTGGTACAGATTGGTATCTGGGTATTTGCACTGGCAGTTCTGTTCCAGCTTGTAACATTACCTGTAGAGTTCAATGCATCCAGCAGGGCATTGGTATGTCTGGAACAGTATGGGATTCTGGCAAGTAATGAGAAAGAGCAGAGCGCTAAGGTACTTCGTGCAGCAGCGCTTACTTATGTGGCAGCAGCGGCAGCTTCTATTTTACAGTTGTTAAGATTGATCATGCTTTTTGGCGGCGGTAGAAGGAGAGATGATTAGTGCAGCAGGAGAAGAATATCCGCCAGCTGGTTCTGGAGATGCTGCTGGCGGTTACGAAAAAAGAAGGCGGAGAATACAGTCATAAAGTAATCAGAGATGTACAGAATAAGTATAATTATCTATCAACTCAGGAAAAGGCGTTCATGAAACGCCTTTTTGAGGGTACACTGGAGAGAATGATTGAGCTGGATTATTGCATTGACTGCTATTCCAAAGTAAAGGTAAACAAGATGAAACCGGTCATCCGCAATATCATGCGCATGGGTGTGTACCAGATTCTTTATATGGATTCTGTGCCGGACTCAGCAGCCTGCAATGAATCTGTGAAGCAGGCGCAGGCAAAAGGCTTTGCTACATTGAAGGGGTTCGTAAATGGCGTATTGAGAACCATTGCCAGAAATAAGGATGCGATTCCTTACCCGGATGAGAAGAAAGACTATAGAAAATATCTTTCTGTAACTTATTCCATGCCGGAGTGGATAGTAGATCTGTGGATTGGGCAATTCGGTCAGGAGACTACGACTGCAATGTTACAGGGGCTTTTACAGGAAAGACCTGTTACGATCAGAATGAGGACAGAGGATGAGAAGGCAGTAGAAGCCTTGCGTGCAGATCTGGAGAAGCAGGGTGGTACGTTAAAAAGACACCCGTATCTTTCTTATGCCTATGTCATTGAGAAAACTGACGATTTGACACAGCTGTCAGGATTTGAAGAAGGAGCCTTTGTCATTCAGGATATCAGCTCTATGCTTGCTGTAGAGGCACTGGGATTGCCAAAGATGGACAATCAGGGCACGTTGAAGATATTGGATATCTGTGCAGCGCCCGGCGGTAAGAGCATGCTTGCTGCGGATATTTTAAATCATGCAGATATTGATTATATGCTGGAGGCAAGGGATATTTCAGAATATAAAGTGGAATTGATGCAGGAGAATTTCAACAGATGCCATCTGAATAAAGCCAAAGCTGTGGCATGGGATGCGCTGGAGCCAGATGAGAGATGGCTTGGGCAGGCTGATGTAGTGATTGCAGATATTCCCTGTTCAGGTCTGGGTGTTATCGGCAGAAAACGGGATATTAAATATAAGATGACACCACAGGCAGTACAGGATATTGTAGAATTACAGGAGAAAATACTCAAGGTAGCAGCTTCTTATGTGAAGAAGGGCGGTAAGCTTCTTTTCAGTACCTGTACAGTCAACAAGGACGAGAATGAAGCCCATGTAAAATGGATACAGGACACACTAAAAATGACACCTGTGTCATTAAATGGGACGTTGCCCGGACTGGTACATTCCCCGACAACACAGCAGGGATTTGTACAGCTTATACCGGGTATGCAGGACACAGATGGATTTTTCATCAGTGTATTTGAGAAATAGAAAGATATGGAGAATAAATGAAAGACATTAAATCATTGACCTTATCACAGTTAAAGGAAGAAATGGCAGCACTGGGTGAGAAGCCTTTTCGTGCAAAACAGCTCTATGAGTGGATGCATGTGAAGCTTGCAAGAGACTATGGGGAAATGACCAATATCCCAAAGAGCCTGATTGCCAAGTGCAGGGAGAACTATACATACACCTCTCTGAAAGAAGTAACCGTACAGACCTCAGCCATTGATGGGACGAAGAAGTTCCTTTTTGAGCTGGCAGACGGTAATCTGGTGGAAAGTGTATGGATGCAGTATCATCATGGCAATTCAGTCTGTATTTCCTCTCAGGTAGGATGCCGCATGGGGTGCAGATTCTGTGCATCTACACTGGATGGACTGGAGCGTTCCCTTCTTCCGGGAGAGATGCTGGATCAGATCTATGCAATCTCAAGAAGCACCGGGGAGAGAGTATCCAATGTGGTTGTTATGGGAACCGGTGAGCCCATGGACAATTACGATAATCTGTTACAGTTTATCAGGATGTTGTCAGATGAGAATGGACTCAATATCAGCCAACGTAATATTACAGTATCTACCTGCGGTATTGTAGAAAATATGCGGAGGTTGGCAGATGAAGGATTGCAGATTACTTTGGCGCTGAGCCTTCATGGTTCCACACAGCAGAAACGTCAGGAGCTGATGCCGATTGCCAATAAATATGACATTCATGAGGTAATAGATGCCTGCCGGTATTATTTTGATAAGACGGGCAGACGAGTGACCTTTGAATACAGTCTGGTAGGCGGTGTCAATGATACGGATGAGGATGCAGAGAACCTGAGTAATCTGATTCAGGATATTAACTGTCATGTGAACCTGATTCCTGTCAATCCTATTAAAGAGCGTGATTATGTGGAATCAGAGCGCAGTGCTGTACTCAATTTCCAGAATAAATTGACGAAGAGACACATCAATGCGACAGTCCGCAGGGAGATGGGAAGAGACATTGATGGTGCCTGTGGACAGCTGCGCAGGAGAAAAATGCATCAGGACTAGTGTACTGTATCACTGACATTTCGCTAAATAACTTGTATAAGTTTTCATCTGCTGCGTTGTCGTCAATCGACGTAGCCACCGCTACGCCTCATTCCTCCGCCTTGCAGACTGAAAATTTATCCGGCGTTATTTAGCTGAAAGTCAATGATACAGTACACTAGCAGACTTGCCCTTTGAACGTTTCTGTGGTATTATGTTAGCTTGTAAAATATCGGCTTATTCTTATTAGAGAAAAGGGATTGGAGGAGAACCCGTTGAAGTTTTATGCGATAACTGATATAGGGAGAAAGAGAGAACTGAACGAAGATTACATCTATACCTCCGGACAGCCAATCGGTGCGCTGCCCAATCTTTTTATTGTTGCGGATGGAATGGGAGGACATAAAGCAGGAGACTATGCTTCCATGCATACCGTAGACAGGTTCGTAGAAGTAATCAGAGAACTTGGAGAGGAGCATGGTGTGCAGGATGCAATTAACGAGGCTGTTACAGCTGCGAATGCATACATATATCAGCGCTCCAGAGAGAACAGCAATTTAAGTGGAATGGGAACGACACTGGTATTGGCTTCCTGCATAGGCAATGAAGCGATTGTCGCAAATATTGGTGACAGCAGACTCTATCTTGTCAATGATGATGCCATGACGCAGATTACAAGGGATCACTCTCTGGTAGAGGAAATGGTCACTTTGGGCGGCATTGACAGAGAGATGGCACGTAACCATCCTGATAAGAATATTATTACAAGGGCAGTAGGCGTAAAAGAGAAAGTTGCAGCGGATTTTTTTGAAGTAGACCTGACCAAGGGAGATAAGCTGCTGCTGTGTTCCGATGGCCTGACCAATATGCTCAGAGACGAAGAGATATATCAGATTATTCAGAATAATAAGGAACTTGAGCAGGCAGCCAAGGCATTGGTTGATGCTGCCAATGAGAACGGTGGACGTGATAATATCGCAGTGGTTCTGGTAGAACCGTTTGGAGGACAGGAATGATTAAGTTAGGAATGCTGATAGCAGACCGCTACGAGATTCTGGAGAAGATCGGCACTGGCGGAATGGCAGATGTATATAAAGCAAAAGACATTAAGCTCAATCGATATGTGGCTGTCAAAGTGTTAAAGCAGGAATTTGCAGAGAATAAGAATTTCGTATCCAAGTTCCGTGTAGAGGCACAGGCAGCAGCAGGCCTGATGCATCCCAACATTGTAAATGTATATGATGTAGGAGAAGAGGACGGCATCCATTATATCGTAATGGAGCTGGTGGAAGGAATCACTCTTAAGAAATATATCGAGAAGAAATCCAGATTATCTACAAAAGAAGCTATTAGTATTGCAATCCAGGTTGCTATGGGAATGGAGGCAGCTCACAATAACCATATTATCCACAGAGATATTAAACCGCAGAATATTATTATTTCCAAGGAAGGTAAGGTTAAGGTAACAGATTTTGGTATTGCCAAGGCAGCTTCCAGCAATACCATCACGTCAAATGTAATGGGGTCTGTACACTATACTTCACCTGAACAGGCAAGAGGCGGATTCTCTGATGAGAAGAGTGATATCTATTCTCTGGGTATTACTCTGTTTGAGATGCTTACCGGACGTGTGCCTTTTAACGGAGATACTACAGTAGCAATCGCAATCAAGCAGATACAGGACCCGATGCCTTCACCCAGGGAATTCGTGCCTGAGGTTCCTGTCAGTGTAGAAAGAATCGTATTAAAATGTACACAGAAGAGCCCGGACAGAAGATATCAGAACATGGGTGATATGATCCGTGATCTGAAACGTTCTCTGATTACACCGGATGAATCTTTCGTAGAGATAGATAACGGAGAAGCAGGACAGACCAGAATCGTAACAGATATCCGTAACAGAAATACAACATCTAATACAGGTAGAGTCAATACAGGTGAAGTGCCTGTGCAGAGAGAGACTGTGAGACAGGATACTTTGGCCGGAAGAGAAGTCTATGCAACACCGGAAGAAGCAGGAGAGATCGTACGCAGAAGACCGGCCGGTGCGCAGAACGGTGCTGTGAAGAAGAACGAGGTCAGAAGCAGAAATACAGGTGCTTCCAAGAACCAGCCATCAGGCAAGGCACATGAGAATAAGAAGAAACGCAAGAAATCCGGTCAGAAGCCGGTACGTAAGGCAACGGTAAAGAAGGAAGAGCAGGAAAAGCAGACTTATACAGAGTATACGAATACAGGTGTGAATCGTCAGAATGTGAGAAACACGGATTATACACAGGATATTTCCTTTGATACGAAAGAAGAATATGATTATAACCCGGCTACGGAGAAGGTAACTACGATTCTGACTATCATTGCAGCAGTAGCAATTGGCTGTATCCTGTTGTATTATGCCGGGCAGGCAGTGGGTATTTTCTCGGCAGTAGGGACGAAGAACCAGGATTCCCAGACTGAAAGTGCACAACGCAGCGTTATGCCGGAATTTGCCGGTCTTAATGTAGATGAGGTGAAAAAGGCATTACAGGATGTAAATCTTGGAAGTAAGACACAGTATATCGAATCTACTGAGTATGATAAAAATGTAGTCATTTCTGCTGCCCTGGAAGATGGAACAGCAGTACTTGCAGGAGACCAGATTATCAAGAATACAACCATTGTGCTGACAGTCAGTGCCGGGGCAAACGGTATTAATGTACCACAGACAGTAGGCTTGTCGGAGGCAGAGGGTACAGCACAGCTTACCAAAGAGGGATTCACAGTAACCAAGAGTGATGCTTATTCTACAGAGTATGCCAAGGGAACGATTATATCCCAGTCTCCGGAAGGGGATTCCATTGCTGCATTAGGTTCAGAAGTTACAATTGTAATCAGTAAGGGCAATGAAGATGTAGAAGTCCGTATGCCGGATGTTCTTGGCAAGAGTAAAGATGCTGCTGCCAGTATGCTGGAGGAGTCAGGTCTGGTAGTAGGTAATGTAGAGGATTCCTACAGTACAGAATATCCGGAAGGACAGATCTGTTACCAGAGTTATTCCTCAGGAACCAGTGTAGGACAGGGAACAATTGTGGATCTGAAAGTCAGCATTGGCAGTGAGACCGCTACGTACAGCTGTAACCTGAGTATACAGGCACCGAGTGACTATATCGGAGGTAATGCGGAGGTTATCCTGACCACTGCCGATGGTTCCCAACAGCTGTGGTATTCCCAAAATGTTACCTCTTTCCCGGTATCCATTAATCTGAGCGGCTTCACCAGTTCATCCGCATATGGAATCGTAACAATCTCTTATCTCAAGAGTGTGGAAGAGATTGTGACAGATTCAGATGGCAACCAGACTACGCAGGTTAATCAGGCACTGGCGCAGACACAGCAGAATGTCACATTTAATAAGGATTAAGGTATGCAGGGTAAGATAATCAAGGGTATAGCAGGATTCTATTACGTACATGTCAGCGGTAAGGGAATCTATGAATGTAAGGCTAAGGGCATCTTCCGCAAGGATAATATGAAACCCCTTGTGGGGGATGATGTGGAAATAGAGATTTTGGATGAGGCAAATGCCAAAGGTAATATTCAGTCGATTCTGCCAAGGCGCAACGAACTGGTCAGACCGGCAGTAGCCAATATAGATCAGGCACTGGTGATTTTTGCCATGACGAAGCCGGAGCCGAATTATAATCTTCTGGATCGATTTCTGGTCATGATGCGCAGACAGGGGCTGGACTGTATTATCTGTTTTAATAAACGTGATATTGCAGATAAGGAAGAGCGGGCAGGAATCCGTTCCATATATGAGAACAGCGGATGTACAGTTCTTTTTGCCAGCGCTGTAAAGAAACAGGGAATAGAGGAGATTGCAGCCCTGCTCAAGGGTAAGACGACAGCAGTAGCCGGGCCAAGCGGAGTAGGTAAATCTTCCATAATCAACTGTCTGCAGAAGAATAAGACGATGGAGACAGGCGCTATCAGTGAGAAGATAGAGCGTGGCAGGCATACAACGAGACATTCGGAACTGCTGGATATTTCGGATCATACGTACATTATGGATACGCCCGGATTCAGTTCACTGTCCCTGTTTGACATAGAGAAAGAAGAATTGAAAAGCTACTATCCTGAGTTTGAACCATATGAAGATTCCTGTAAATTCCTGACCTGCGCCCATATCCATGAGCCGGCGTGTGGAGTAAAGGATGCATTGGAACTTGGCAAGATCAGTCAGGTGCGTTATGATAACTACGTTTCCTTCTATGAGGAATTGAAAGAAAAAGAAAAGAGGAAGTATTAAAATGAATATTTTGGCACCATCTATTTTATCTGCGGATTTCTGTGAATTGGGAAAACAGATAGAAGAAATCGAGAAAGCAGGTGCACAGTATCTGCATGTAGATGTTATGGACGGTATCTTCGTACCATCCATATCTTTCGGAATGCCTATAGTCAGCAGTGTAAGACCCAGGACAAAGATGTTCATGGATGTGCATATGATGGTGACAAGACCGGAACGCTATGTGGAAGAATTTATACGGTGTGGTGCTGATGGAGTGACAATCCATGAAGAGGCATGTGACTGTGTAGCTGAGACTTTATGCAGAATCAGAGAAGCGGGTGCACAGGCTGGACTGGCTATCAACCCGGAGACCCCTGTAGAGAAGCTGTACCCATATCTGGATAAAATGGATATGGCACTGATCATGACTGTACATCCGGGATTTGGCGGGCAGAAATATATAGATGCATGCACAGAGAAGATACAAACCCTCAGACAGGTAATCACAGACAAAGGACTGGACCTGAAATTGCAGATTGACGGCGGTGTGAATCTGGACAACCTGACGATGAACCTTGATGCAGGAGCAGATGTTATTGTAGCAGGCTCTGCTGTATTTAAGGGCAATATTACAGAGAATACAGAAGCTTTTCTTGAGAAGATGCAGGAGAAGTACTAATAGAAAATTTACTTTTATACTTCAGTATGCTATTATGATAGCTGACAGTTACGAATGATTTTAAGGAGGATTATATAGAAATGCAGCTTGGTATCGTGGGATTACCCAATGTCGGAAAGAGTACTTTATTTAACTCATTAACAAAGGCTGGTGCACTGGCAGCCAATTATCCGTTCGCAACCATCGACCCTAATGTGGGTGTGGTATCTGTTCCGGATGAACGTATTGTGAAATTAGGTGAACTTTATCATACGAAGAAAGTAACACCTGCTGTTATTGAATTCGTAGACATCGCAGGTCTGGTAAAGGGCGCATCCAAGGGTGAAGGCCTTGGCAACCAGTTCCTTGCCAATATCCGTGAAGTAGATGCGATCGTACATGTTGTCCGCTGCTTTGAAGACAGCAATATCATTCATGTAGACGGTAATATTGACCCAATCAGAGATATAGAGACAATTAATCTTGAGCTGATCTTCTCCGACCTGGAGATTCTGGAGCGTAGAATTGCCAAGGTTGCCAAGCAGGCACGTATGGATAAGACACTTGCCAAGGAGCTGGAATTACTGGAATCCATCAAGGCACATCTGGAGAGTAATCAGATGGCACGTACTTTTGAAGTGCCTGATGATGAGGATATGCAGAAGTGGTTCGCTTCCTATAATCTGCTGACAGCCAAGCCTACTATCTATGCTGCGAATGTATCAGAGGATGAGCTGGCAGATGATGGCGCCTCTAATGAATATGTGGCAAAGGTACGTGAAAAGGCTGCTTCTGAAGGTGCAGAAGTATTTGTTATCTGTGCACAGATAGAGCAGGAGCTTTCAGAACTGGATGAAGCAGAGAAGAAGGAATATCTGGATGACCTGGGCGTTACTTCAAGTGGTCTTGATAAGCTTGTAACAGCCAGCTACCATTTACTTGGACTGATCAGCTTCCTGACAGCAGGTGAAGATGAGTGCCGTGCATGGACAATTAAGGCAGGTACTAAGGCGCCTCAGGCAGCAGGTAAGATCCATACTGACTTTGAACGTGGTTTCATTCGTGCAGAAGTAGTAAATTACAAGGATCTTCTGGAGAATGGTTCTCTTGCAGCTGCCAGGGAAAAAGGCGTAGTAGGTCTGGAAGGCAAGGATTATGTTGTGAAGGACGGAGACGTTATTTTATTCAGATTTAATGTATAAGGAGATGCAGATATGCCGGATATAATGGGAGCAAAAGACATCGCATTTCCACATTTGGGAATATACCTTGAGAATGTTCCAAAGAGCTTCACCATATTTGGTTTTACCATTGCACTTTACGGAGTCGTGATTGGTATTGGTATGCTGTTAGGTATTCTTCTTGCAGCACACATTGCAAAGAAAGAGAATATGAATCCTGATGTGATCTGGGATTTTGCAATTTATGCAGTCATTTTTGCAATTATAGGAGCCAGACTCTATTATGTTGCTTTTTCATGGAATCAGTACAAAGACAATCTGCTGAGTATTTTCTATCTCAGACAGGGTGGACTGGCAATATATGGCGGTGTAATCGGTGGCTTTGCAACGCTGTTCATATATAGTCATATTAAGAAAATCAATCCATTTAAAATAGGTGACTGTGCTGTGTTCGGACTGGTGATTGGACAGATTGTCGGCCGCTGGGGTAATTTCTTTAACCGTGAAGTATTTGGCGGTTATACAGATTCCTTGTTTGCAATGAGACTGCCTGTAGATGCAGTGCGTGCCAGCGACATCAAGCAGACGCATCTGGATGGTATGGCTGCCATGGGTGACGTGAATTTCATACAGGTTCATCCTACTTTCCTCTATGAGGGAGTATGGAATCTGTGTCTTTTGATTGCAATGTTCGTATTTCGTAAGCATAAGAAATATGATGGACAGATGTGTCTGATTTATTTAGGCGGTTATGGAATCGGCAGATGCATCGTAGAAGGAATCCGTACAGACCAGTTATTGATTCCGGGTACACAGATAGCAGTATCACAGCTGCTTGGTTTTGTGATGTTCATAGGAGCAGTGATTGCAGATATCGTAATAAGAATGAGATTAAAAAAGAAACAGGCTTAGCTTGTTTCTTTTTGTATACTGTGAAGAGAAAAATACAATTATTAACAATATCTGTACTATCAATACAAAAAGGTGACTGTTAAACTGGGATAGTTCACTATGATAATTATTTCACATATAAAATGTCTGTAAGAAAATAGAGAAAGGTAGAGAGGGTATGAAGAAGGAACAATTAGAAGAATTACTGTCACAGCTTACTACAGATGAGAAGCTTGGCATGATACATGGTAATGAACTTTTTGCGACAAAGGGCGTAGAGAGACTGGGGATTCCACCTTTCATCACATCAGATGGACCAAGAGGAGTACGTAAGGATTTCAACCCTGATAACTGGAATGAAATCGGACAGTCCTATGATTATGTATCTTATCTGCCATGTAATACAGCATTGACAGCCACATGGAACAGAGAGCTGGCGCATCAGACAGGACAGGTACTTGGTAAGGAAGCCAGAGGCAGAGGAAAAGACATGATTCTCGCGCCTGGTATTAATATCATGCGTACTCCACTCTGTGGCAGAAGCTTTGAGTATATGGGAGAAGACCCCTATCTGACATCAGAGATGGCAGTACCGCTTGTACAGGGGATTGAGGAAAACGATGTATCCTCCTGCGTGAAGCATTTTGCACTGAACAATCAGGAGACCAGAAGATTGGACGTAGATGTGGATGTGGATGAAAGAGCACTCCGCGAGATTTACTTACCTGCATTTGAAGCAGCAGTAAAGAGGGGCAAAGCCAAGGGACTTATGGGAGCATATAACAAGCTTCGTGGTCAGCACTGCTGCCATAACAAGTATCTGTTACAGGATATTCTGCGTAAGGAATGGGGATTTGAAGGAATCCTGGTATCTGACTGGGGCGGCGTGCATTCCACAAATGAAGCAGCCATGAACGGTCTTGACATGGAGATGTCTGTTACAGATAACTTCAATGAATATTATATGGCAGATCCTATGAAAGAGGCATTGGAGAAGGGCGAAGTATCCATGGAGATGATCGATGAGAAAGTACGTCATATTCTTCATGTCATGAACGAGCTTCATATGCTGGATGGCGAGAGAAAAGCCGGCACATACAATGATTATCGTGATAAGGAATCGCTCAGACGCACAGCGGAAGAATCCGTTGTCCTTTTAAAGAATGATAAGAAACTGCTGCCTCTTGATTCCAAAAAGATCAAGAAGCTTCTGGTTGTAGGAGAGAATGCCAACAGAATGCATGCCCCAGGCGGCGGAAGTGCAGAGATTAAGGCATTATATGAGATTACACCACTTATGGGCTTACATATGCTCTTAGGCGGCAATACACAGATAATCTATAAACCTGGCTATTATAACGAAGACATAGGTAATATCTGGGCAAATACAGAAGAGAGTGGCAATGGTCAGGCAGATAGTCTGGAACAGGATAAGCAGGATTCTCCAGCACCAAAGGAAGTCTCCAAAAGTGAAGAGAAAGCAGCACGTCAGGCTCGCATGAATCAGGAATATATGGCAGATGCACTGGAAGCAGCCAGGGATGCAGATGCAGTCATTTATATTGGTGGTCTGACTCATGATTATGATACAGAAGGTCAGGACAGAACAAGTATGAAGCTGCCATATGACCAGGATAAGCTTATCTGCGAATTGTTAAAAGTAAGACCGGATACCATTATTACAATGGTTGCGGGTTCTCCTGTAGATATGAGTGCGTGGTCCAGTCAGGCATCCACATTGTTATACAGCTGGTATGCAGGCATGGAAGGCGGATATGCGCTGGCAGAAGTATTATTTGGACATGTGAATCCATCAGGACATTTACCTGAGACATTCCCGGTAAGCGAGAAGGATTGCCCGGCAGTCGTATTGGGTGAATTCCCAGGAGGGGATAAGGTTCGTTATGGGGAAGGTATTTTTGTAGGATACCGTTATTATGATACATATGATGTAGCACCTGCATTCCCATTTGGCTATGGACTGTCCTATACAGATTTTTGTTTAGCAGGATTGACTGTTAAGACAGCCGGTGATAAGGAAGTAGAAGTCAGCTTCCATGTGTCCAATATAGGAGACAGAGCCGGTGCAGCAGTACCTCAGATCTACGTATCTGATAAGACCCCTAAGGTCAAGAAAGCCCAGAAGGAACTAAAGGCTTTTGATAAGATCTATCTGGAGCCGGGTGAGACTAAGCAGATTACAATGCAGCTTCATGCAGATGCCTTCTCTTATTATGATGTGGAGCAAAAGGCATTCGTTACAGATGCAGGAACATATGCAATTCTTCTTGGTAAATCAGCAGGAGAGATTGTAGATGTAGCAGAAATAGAATTGAAGTAATAAAATGTCCGTTCTCTTGATTGAGAACGGACATTTGTGTTTCAGGGTGCATAGAATAAGATAAAAGCATATAGGGGAATCAGTATGCGTTTCTGTGAATTTCGTAAGAAAGAAGTAATCAGTATCAAGGACTGCAAGAGATTAGGTCATGTATGTGATATGGAGTTTGACGAATGCAAGGGTTGCATCCAGAAGATCATGGTTCCCGGATGCAAAGGATTATGGGGATTCCTGACAGACGATTCAGTGATTGTGATTCCCTATTGCTGTATTCGCCAGATAGGCCCGGATATCATTTTAGTAGACATATAATCAGTCATATCTGTTGACTTGTTACCAGATTACTTTTATACTAAAAATAAATTTATTAACTATTCAAAGGTATTGCAGACGATTAAGGGGAGGTATACATATGAAGTGTCCATTTTGTGGCCATGAGAATACGAGAGTCATTGATTCAAGACCTGCAGAGGAGAACAATTCCATCCGCAGACGAAGAGTATGTGATGAATGTAATAAGAGATTTACAACCTATGAGAAGATAGAGACGATTCCATTAATTATCATTAAGAAAGATAATAACAGAGAGACATATGACCGTGCCAAGATAGAAGCAGGTGTATTGAGAGCATGCCATAAAAGACCGGTCAGTGCAGCACAGATCAGCCAGCTTGTAGACGAAGTGGAGACAGAAATCTTCAGCATGGAAGAGAAGGAGATTCCAAGCCAGATCATTGGAGAGCTGGTCATGAACAAGCTTAAAGATCTGGATGCAGTAGCCTATGTCAGATTTGCTTCCGTATATCGTGAATTCAAGGATATCAATACATTTATGGACGAGCTGAAGAAGGTCCTGAATAAGTAGGACAGCATAACTGCTTTTCTTGTTCCTGATAAAATACAAGATTGTTAATAAAATATCTTGCAATTTAATTTGAAATTGTATACAATCTTACAAGGTTGGAGAGACAGTACATATGGCTGTACTCATGCCACCTTAACACAATTAAATATAGACGAATAAGAAAAGGAGTAAAAACATGACTAAGAGAGGACAGAAATTTGGTAAGGTTCTTTTCGTAAGTATGTTACTTACACTGACTATTGCACTGGGCGGATGCGCAGGCGATAAGGAGGAGGAAGGCTCTTCACAGGTTGCAACGACACCGGCAGCAGAAGCAGGCAGCGAGACTGCGGCAGCTGAGACTACCGATGGAGAAGCATCGCAGATTACAATTGGTATTCCACAGGATCTGAACAGTCTTGATCCAAATAAGGCAGTTGGTTCCGGAACACTGGAGATATTATTTAATATCTATGAGGGCTTATATAAGCCGGACAGCGATGGCAATCTGATTCCTGCTGTAGCAAGTGATTATACAGTGTCAGATGACAAGAAGGTATATACTTTCACATTAAGAGATGGCATTCAGTTCCATAATGGAAACCCTGTTACAGTTGAGGACGTAAAGTATTCGATTGAAAAATGCGCCGGCAATGGAACAGGAGAACCATTGATCTCGGCGTTTTCTAATATAGAGAGTGTAGAAACCCCGGATGATAAGACTATCGTAATTAGTTTAACAGAGCCGGAGGATGATTTCCTTGCGCTGGTATCTACAGTAAATGCAGCAATCGTTCCTGCTGATGTAGATGATCTGGAGACAAATCCTGTAGGTACAGGTCCATATAAGTTTGTATCACGTTCTTTACAGGAGAATGTGGTATTGAAGAAGTTCGATGCATACTGGGGTGAACCTGCTCATATCGAGGATGTAGCACTTAAAGTCATTGCAGATGGTGATTCTATCGTAATGAATCTTGAAGGTGGTTCCATTGATATGATGGCAAGACTTACTACAACACAGGCTGCACAGCTTGGAGATCAGTTCGATATTCTGGAAGGAACCATGAATCTGGTACAGGCTATGTATCTGAACAACGCAGTAGAGCCTTTTAACAATGAAAAAGTAAGACAGGCATTAAGCTATGCCATTAACAAACAGGAGATTCTGGATTTTACAGCTGATGGTAAGGGTACACCAATCGCCAGCAGTATGTTCCCTGCATTTGGTAAATATTACATGGAAGAGCTGAATGATGTCTATACAACAGATGCAGAGAAAGCTAAGGAGCTTCTGACAGAGGCAGGTTATCCAGATGGATTTACCTTTACGATCAAGGTTCCATCCAACTATCAGCCACACATTGATACTGCAACAGTACTTGCAGAGCAGCTCAAGACAATCGGTGTAACCGCCAATATTGAGTTGATCGAGTGGGAGAGCTGGTTAAGTGATGTATATAAGAACCGTGAATTTGAAGCTACTGTAGTAGGTGTAGATGCTTCTACCTTAACAGCAGGCGCTTTATTAGGACGTTTCGTATCTACAGCACACAATAATTTCATCAATTACAATGATGCAGATTATGATGCAGCTTATGCCAATGCACAGGCAGCAGCATCTGATGAAGAAGCAACGAAATATTATAAAGAGTGTGAGACAATTCTGACCAATACAGCAGCCAATGTATATATTCAGGATATGGCAGAGCTTGTAGCTTTGAATAAGAAATATGCAGGCTATGAATTCTATCCTTTATACATTCAGGATATTGCCAAGCTGTATATTGCAGAATAAGTAATAAGGAGACGGGAATATGAAATACGTAGGTAAGAAGTTTGTAACATTGATTATTACATTACTGTTGATTTCATTTCTCGTCTTTTTGACTTTTGATATCATCCCCGGAGATGCAGCTATGGCACAGCTTGGCACAGAGGCTACACCTGAGAGATTAGAGGCACTTAGGGAAGAGATGGGATTGAATCAGCCATTCCTGCAGAGATATGGACAATGGCTGATTGCATTCCTGCATGGAGATTTTGGAATGTCTTATAAATATAAAGTATCTGTGCAGTCTATGATTCTGTCTAAATTACCGATTACGGTGATGGTGGCACTGATTTCTTTTGTACTGATGATCATAGTATCACTTCCAATTGGAATCTATACAGCCAAGCATAATGGTAAATGGATGGACAGGTGTATTACAGTATTGAATCAGGTTGTGATGGCAGTACCTCATTTCTTTATGGGTATTTTGCTGACCTATGTATTCGGACTGGTGCTGAAATGGTTCACACCAGGTAATTTCGTATCCTATGATGTAGATTTTGGTGCATTTCTGGCGTATCTGATTTTTCCATGTATTGCAATTGCACTTCCCAAGATAGCAATGTCTGTGAAGCTGATTAAGAGTGCATGCGTACAGGAATCGAAGAAGGATTATACCAGAACTGCTTATAGTAAAGGAAATAACACCAATAAGGTTTTATATAGACATGTTCTTCGTAATGCCATGATTCCTGTCATTACATTATGGGGAATGACTCTGGCAGATATGCTGGTGGGCAGCATTGTAATCGAGCAGGTATTTAATATTCCTGGAATCGGAAGAATCCTTCTGACATCTATCTCTTACAGAGATTATCCTGTAGTACAGGCAATCATCGTACTGATCGCATGCGTGGTCATTGTTACGAATTTCTGCGTGGATGTCATTTATCAGCTGGTAGATCCAAGAATCAGTGTTCAGGAATAATAGGCTCAAGAGGTGCGTATGAAAAAGAAAAAGAACTGGAATTTAATACTGGGAGGAATCATAACGGTTGTTATGCTAATTATGATTCTCATAGGCTTCTTCTGGACGCCTTATGATTCTACAAAGATGGATAGTGCCAATAAGCTGGCAGCTCCTTCCCTACAGCATATCATGGGATGTGATAATTTTGGCAGGGATATCTTCTCAAGAGTGCTGGAAGGTATGGGAAATACTTTTGTAATCGCAATATTGACTGTGCTGATAGGTGTATTTTTTGGAATCCTGATCGGAGCATTCACCGGGTACTTTGGCGGCTGGCTGGATGAAGTACTGATGCGTATCAATGACGTTGTTTTTGCTTTTCCAAGTATTTTACTGGCATTGATCTTTATCAGTCTGTTTGGCCCAGGCAAGTATAATGTAGTGCTGGCATTGGGGATTGCATTTATCCCCAGCTTTGCACGTATTGTCAGAGGTGAATTTATAAAGTACAGGGATATGGATTATATTAAGAGTGCCCATTTAGCCGGAGTAGGTAATCTGCGCATTATGTTCGTGCACATTTTGCCTAATGCGGTTACTGTATTATTATCTTCTGTTATGATAGGGTTTAATAATGCGGTATTGGCAGAAGCGGGGATGAGCTATCTGGGAATTGGTGTACAACCCCCTGAGGCAAGCCTTGGGAGTATGCTTTCTGAGGCACAGAGCTATTTGTTCTCGGCTCCGAATTATGCGATTTTCCCGGGACTTATGATTATTCTTATGGTGTTGGGATTATCATTGCTGGCAGATGGAATTAAGGCGTGAGATCCGCTGTTTAAGTGAGGTAAGGATGAGCGATACATTATTAGAAATCAGGCATTTGAATATAGAGTTTCACGATCATGATAAACCGGAGAGTGTAGTAAACGACTTCAATCTGACCTTACAGCAGGGAGAGATTGTAGGTATTGTAGGAGAATCAGGTTCTGGTAAATCCATGACAGCCATGGCAATTGCAGGGCTTCTCAGACGTCATGATATGAAGAAGAGTGGGGAGATTCTGTTTGAGGGAACAGAGCTCCTTCATGCGAAACGTTCCTTATTGAGACAGTATCAGGGCAATGATATCAGCATGGTATTCCAGGAGCCAATGACTTCCCTCAATCCGGTAAAGCGTATCGGCTGGCAGGTAGAAGAGAGCCTCAGGCTGCACAGACCTGAAATGACGAAGCAGGAGCGCTATGAGAGAGCTATCGAAAGTCTCAGGAATGTGGAACTGGATCAGCCAGAGAAGGTCTATAAGCAGTATCCCCATGAGTTATCAGGCGGCATGAGGCAGCGTGTCATGATCGCATCAGCCATGATCTGTGAACCCAGGCTGTTGATTGCAGATGAACCGACTACAGCACTGGATGTAACAATCCAGCTCCAGATCGTGAAGCTTCTGCAGAGACTGAATCAGGAGAAAAAGACATCTATTCTGTTCATTTCTCATGATCTGAGCCTTGTGAAGAGGCTGTGTCATCGTATCGTAGTTATGAATAAGGGAGATATTGTAGAAGCCGGTGACACAGAGAACATATTTTATCATCCCAAGGATGCATATACAAAACAGTTAATTGATGCCATCCCGCGATTAGAGAAGCCGGATCTGGCATAATGATATGGGGTCAATATGAAGAATATTCTTGAAGTAAAGAATTTGAATGTGTATTATACTGATAAAGGCAGCCTTTTTCATGGAAAGAAGGAAGAGAAGCATGCGCTGAAAAATGTGTCTTTTACCATGAGAGAGGGAGAAATCCTCGGACTGGTAGGAGAAAGCGGATGCGGTAAGACCTCTCTTGCGAAGGCACTTCTTGGTATGCAGAAGAAGTATGATGGAGAGATCAGGTTGGATTGTGCCAACCCGCAGATGGTATTTCAGGACCCATATGGTTCACTGAATCCTGCTAAGCGAATCGGTTGGATTCTGGAGGAGCCTCTTCGTATGAAACATGCTTATTCTGCGGAAGAGAGACGTCAGAAAGTGGATGAGATGCTGGATAAGGTAGGGCTTGACAGAAAGTGTCGGGAACATTATCCAAATGAGCTTTCAGGTGGACAGAGACAGAGAGTGGCGATAGCACAGGCACTGTTGTGTGATACGAAGTTTCTGATTGCGGATGAACCTGTATCTGCATTGGATGTAACCATTCAGGCACAGATCATCAGATTATTGCTTAAACTGCATCAGGAGATGGGAATATCCATTCTGTTTATATCTCACGATCTGCGGGTTGTTTATCAGATGTGCGACAGAGTGATGATCATGCGTAGTGGTGTGATTCTGGAGCAGGGGGATATTGATGAGATCTATAACCATCCAAAGACTGATTACACCAAACTGTTATTAGAGGCTGCAAATATTATATAATAAAGGATAAATATTATGCTGGAATGTTTATACCCCAAGGTATACTTGGATTCTACTTATGAGATAGATTTTGAACAATATTATCAGGATGGTTACAGAGCAATTATCTTCGATATTGATAATACGCTGGTTCCACATGGAGCGCCCGCCGACCAGCGGGCTATTGCCTTATTTAAGAGACTGCACGCGCTTGGATATCAGACCATGATGCTTTCCAACAACAAGGAGCCACGCGTGAAGATGTTCTGTGATGCGGTAGATGCAGAGTATATCTACAAAGCAGGCAAGCCCAATCCTGCTAATTACAGAGAAGCTATGAAGCGCATGCATACAGATGAGAAGAATACGTTGTTCGTAGGAGATCAGATCTTCACAGATGTGTGGGGAGCGAATAAAGCAGGAATTTATTCTATTCTGGTAAAACCCATTCATCCTAAGGAAGAGATTCAGATCGTTTTAAAACGTTACCTTGAAAAAGTCGTTTTATTCTGTTATAAAAGACATATGTACAAATAATGGTAACTAGGCAGGGATAAAATATGATAGAGATTAACGGACTGACAAGGACTTGTGGATTGATCGGCAATCCGGTGGAACACACACTTTCACCTATGATTCATAATTATCTGGCACAGCAGATGGATGTAAATATGGTCTATGTACCATTTCTGGTAGAACAGGGCAGATTGGAAGATGCCATAAAGGGTGCATATGGACTGCATATTCTAGGCTGCAATGTGACAGTACCTTATAAAAATGATGTAATTCCATATCTGGCACAGATAGATGAGTTGGCTGCGAAAATGGGTTCAGTAAATACACTTGTCAGAGTAGATGGTGGCTATAAAGGATATAATACAGATATGACAGGTCTGTATCGTGCTATGAGCAGTGATGGAGTGTCTATCCAGGGAGAACAGGTAATTGTTCTTGGTGCAGGCGGTGTCGGCAGGGCAGTAGCATTCATGTGTGCAGCGAAAGGAGCAGCGCATGTATGGCTTTTGAACAGAACAGTAGAGAAGGCAGACGAGGTGGCGAAGGAAGTCAACCTCGCAGAAGGCAGAAGCTGTGTAGAGGCTCTTGCCATGTCCGATTATGATAAGCTCCCGGATGAGAAATATCTGGTGATTCAGAGTACCAGCGTCGGGCTATACCCTCATGTAGAGGATGCTGTCATTACGGACCCGGCTTTTTATCATAAAGTGAAAGCCGGCTATGATCTGATCTACAGACCCTGGGAGACTAGATTCATGCAGTTGGTAAAAGAACAGGGAGCGCCGGCTTATAATGGTCTGAAGATGCTGTTGTATCAGGGAATCGAAGCCTTTGAACTCTGGAATCAGTGCAAAATAGAAGATGAAAGTGCTTACAAATTATATGAAATGCTGAGGACTACCGTATGAAGAAGAACATTATCCTAATCGGCTATATGGGCTGTGGTAAGACTACAGTGGGCAAAAGCCTTGCCAGGCTGGAGAGTGCGATTTTTCTGGATACTGATGAAAGAATCGAAGAGAAACAGGGCAGAACGATCAGTGAGATTTTCGCGCAGGATTCGGAAAAGGCATTTCGTGATATGGAGACTGCATATTTGAAAGAATTATTGCGGTTAAAAAGAGAGGGAATGATCGTATCCACCGGAGGCGGCATGCCTGTCAGGGAAGAAAATCGGCAACTGTTGCGAGAGCTGGGATATGTAGTTTATCTGAAGGCTTCAGCAGAAACGATATATGAGAGAGTAAAGGAAGATACGAAACGACCGCTTCTGCAATGTGAAGATCCTTTGTCAAGAATACGTGATATGATGAAACAGCGTAGAGAAGCCTATGAGAGTACAGCACATTATATTGTGCAGGTAGATACATATAAACAGCAGGAGCTTGCTGAAATAATACAGGAAAGGTATAGGAAAATGCTATGAAACTGTTAGTAATTAATGGACCGAATCTCAATTTCCTTGGAATTCGTGAAAAAGGAATCTATGGTACGCAGGATTATCAGTATCTGGTGAATCTGATTGAACAGAAAGCACAGGAGACAGGCTGCGAGATAGAAGTATGGCAGTCTAATCATGAGGGCGCTATTATTGATAAGATTCAAGAAGCATATTTTAACGGAACAGAGGGAATCATCATCAATCCCGGTGCATATACACATTATTCCTATGCGATTCGTGATGCACTTGCCAGCATTACAGTACCAAAGGTAGAGATTCATATTTCTGATATTACCCAGAGAGAAGAGTTCCGTAAGACATCTGTAACAAAGCCTGCCTGTGACCATCAGATCTATGGACAGGGACTGAATGGGTACTTAATGGCGATAGATTGGGTGATAAATAAAAAAAACAGTTGAAATGTGACCGGTTTTGTTATAGAATGGTCAATGGATTCTAAACGTGAAACGTGAAAATTTAGGAGGAAACAGTTTATGATATCAGCAGGAGATTTCAGAAATGGTATTACAATCGAGTACGAGAATAGTATCTATCAGATTATTGAATTCCAGCATGTAAAACCTGGTAAGGGTGCAGCATTTGTTAGAACCAAGTTAAAGAACATCATCAGTGGTGGTGTAGTTGAGAAGACTTTCAGACCTACAGAGAAATGTCCTCAGGCACGTATTGATAGAAAAGATATGCAGTATCTGTATGAAGATGGTGATTTATACTACTTCATGGATACAGAGTCTTACGATCAGGTTGGTCTGAATGCAGACAAGGTTGGCGATTCCTTAAAGTTCGTTAAGGAGAACGAGATGGTTAAGGTATGTTCTCACAACGGTAATGTATTCGCAATCGAGCCTCCACTGTTCGTAGAACTGACTATTACAGATACAGAGCCTGGATTTAAGGGCGATACAGCTACAGGTGCTTCCAAGCCTGCTACTGTTGAGACAGGTGCTACTGTCAGCGTTCCTTTATTCGTAAATACAGGAGACGTAATCAAGATTGATACCAGAACAGGTGAATATCTGTCCAGAGTATAATTTAGAAGATTTAAAGAGAACTTAAGCATAGTCTTGGGTTCTTTTTTTATTGTAAGAAAGTTTAGTACGAGTTTTTACATTTGGCTTGCATTCAGCGAAATGGTATAGTATATTGAATCCGGATTTATGAGAATGTTTGGTAAATAGAATATAGTAGGCGAGTCTTTTGAACCATGGAGAGTATTAGAAATTGCAGTACGCTTCATGGTTTTTTGTACGCAAATTTTGAAAAAAGATGAAATAAGGAGATATTATATTTTATGGAATTTACCAATTTTACAACATTAGTACAGAGAGAAGTTGAGAAGAGAGCAGGCGAGAATTACCGTGTGAAGCTGAATGATGTTATGAAAAACAACGGCGTAGTGTTGAGGGGAATCACATTAATGCAGGATGACAGTAATATTTCACCGACAATTTATCTGAATCCATATTATGATGCATATGAAAATGGAGATACTACCCTTGGAACTGTTATTGATGAAGTGATTGACACATATGAGAGAAATAAGATCAATCGCAGCATTGATATGAAATTTTTCCTGAATTATGAGACTGTGAGATCCAGAATTATTTTTAAACTGATCAATACAGAGAAGAACCGGGAGTTATTAAGGGATGTTCCATATATTCCCTTCCATGACCTGTCTATTGTGTTCCAGTGTCTTGTTTCAGAAGAAAGATTTGGTAATGCATCCATTCTGATACACAATGTGCATCTTCAGCTGTGGAAGGTCAATGCCCGTGAATTATATGAGTGCGCGTTGGAGAATACGCCATTATTACAGGGATATGAGCTGGCAGATATGAATACCGTTCTGGAAGAAATGAAAGCATTAGGTGGGATAGATGATGAGGAAATAGAGGATATGCAGCAGGAAGTACCCATGTATGTACTGAGTAACAAATCAAGGATAAATGGTGCATCCTGTATTCTGTATAAAGATATTTTAAAAGATTTTGCGATGGTAGTAGACAAGGATCTGTATGTGCTTCCCTCATCCATCCATGAAGTGATCCTTCTGCCTTCCGATGGTACACAGGAGAGCGAACAATTAAAAGAAATGGTAAGGGAGATTAATCAGTCTCAGGTAGAAAAAGAGGAAGTACTTTCAGATTCAGTATATTATTACAGAAGATCAGATGATTCCTTTTTCTGTTTATAAGATAGGTAAAAAGGACAGATTATGTTACCTGTTTTGATGCTGAAAATGATGAAAAAGGCAATATATGTGAAAAGTCTTACATATAATAAAATAGCAAGAAACGGCACAAATTGAACAGACATTATATGAAAGAGCTTACACCAAAATGTTACAATAATGCCTATAATTAGATAATCTTCATGTAAGAATATGAAAGAATGAAAACATAAAACAAAGCTGCAAATTTTTTCAATTTTTATTTGATAAATTATTGACAATTAACCATATTATGTTTATCATTGAGTCATGTCAACGTAGAAGCGTCAGTCAAAATGTACGCAATCGTGTATTTTGACAAGACCGATACAGACACCAAAGAAGGGTTACTAATAAAAGGGTAAACCAAATCAGGTAAAGGAGATCGTGAGTAAATGAAGAAGTGGGTTTATATGTTTAGCGAAGGCGACATGACAATGAGAAACCTTCTCGGTGGTAAGGGTGCTAACCTCGCTGAGATGTCAAGCATCGGCCTTCCTGTTCCACAGGGATTTACAATTACAACAGAGGCTTGTACTCAGTACTATGAGGATGGCCGCAAGATTAACGACGAGATCATGGCACAGGCTATGGACGGCGTTAAGAAGATGGAAGAGATTAATGGTAAGAAGTTCGGAGATCTTAAGAATCCTCTTCTTGTATCTGTTCGTTCAGGTGCGAGAGCTTCCATGCCAGGTATGATGGATACAATCTTAAACTTAGGTCTGAATGATGAAGTAGTTGAAGCAATGATCGCTGGCAACCCAGATCCTAAATTTAAGCGTTTCGTATATGACTCTTACAGACGTTTCATTCAGATGTTCTCAGACGTTGTAATGGAAGTTGGTAAGAAGTATTTTGAACAGCTTATTGATAAGATGAAAGAAGAGAAGGGTGTTAAGTACGATGTTGAATTAACAGCAGATGACTTAAAGACACTGGCTGAACAGTTCAAGGCAGAGTATAAGAACCAGTTAGGTGAAGAATTCCCTTCAGATCCTGTTACACAGTTAAAGTTAGCTATCGAAGCAGTATTCCGTTCATGGGATAATCCTCGTGCTAACGTATATCGTCGTGATAACGATATCCCTTATTCATGGGGTACAGCAGTAAACGTAATGCCTATGGTATTCGGTAACTTAAATGATGAATCCGGTACAGGTGTTGCATTTACACGTGATCCTGCAACAGGCGAGAAGAAGCTCATGGGTGAGTTCTTAAAGAACGCGCAGGGCGAGGACGTTGTTGCCGGTGTTCGTACACCTATGCCTATTGCTCAGATGGAGCAGGAGTTCCCTGAAGCATATACAGAGTTCGTTAAGGTTTGCGAGCTCCTTGAGAACCACTATCATGATATGCAGGATATGGAGTTCACTGTTGAGAACAAGAAGCTCTATATGTTACAGTGCCGTAACGGTAAGAGAACAGCTCAGGCTGCATTGAAGATTGCTTGTGATTTAGTTGACGAGGGACACAAGACAGAAGCTGAAGCAGTAGCTATGATCGATCCTCGTAACCTTGATACATTATTACATCCTCAGTTCGATGCTAAGGCATTAAAGGCTGCTACACCTCTTGGCAAGGGACTTGGTGCTTCACCTGGTGCTGCTTGTGGTAAGGTTGTATTTACAGCTGATGATGCTGAAGAGTGGGCTGCTAGAGGAGAAAAGGTAGTACTTGTTCGTCTGGAGACATCTCCTGAAGACATTACAGGTATGAAGGCTGCTCAGGGTATCCTGACAGTTCGTGGTGGTATGACATCTCACGCTGCAGTAGTTGCACGTGGTATGGGTACTTGCTGTGTATCCGGTTGTGGCGATATCGTTATGGATGAAGAGAACAAGAAGTTCACATTAGCTGGACAGACATTTACAGAAGGTTCTGAAATCTCCATTGATGGTACAACAGGTAACATCTACGCAGGCATCATCCCTACAGTAGATGCTTCTATCGCTGGTGAGTTCGGTCGTGTTATGGCTTGGGCTGACAAGTATAGAAAGTTAAAGGTTAGAACAAACGCAGATACTCCAGCAGATGCTAAGAAGGCTCGTGAACTTGGTGCAGAAGGTATCGGTCTTTGCCGTACAGAGCATATGTTCTTCGATCCTGAAAGAATCGCTGCTTTCCGTGAAATGATCTGCTCTGATACAGTAGAAGAAAGAGAAGAAGCTCTTGAGAAGATCCTTCCTTATCAGCAGGGAGACTTCAAGGCTCTGTATGAAGCACTTGAAGGCAACCCGGTTACTATCAGATTTCTGGATCCACCTCTTCATGAGTTTGTTCCTACAGAAGAAGCTGATATTGAGAAGCTTGCAAAGGCTAAGAATAAGTCTGTAGAAGAAGTAAAGGCTATCTGTGCATCACTTCATGAGTTCAACCCTATGATGGGTCATAGAGGATGCCGTCTTGCAGTTACTTATCCTGAAATCGCTAAAATGCAGACAAAGGCTGTTATCCGTGCAGCTATCGAAGTTCAGAAGGCACATGCTGACTGGACAGTTAAGCCTGAAATTATGATTCCTCTTATCTGCGAAGTTAAGGAATTAAAATATGTTAAGAAAGTAGTTGTTGAAACAGCCGATGCTGAAATCGCAGCTGCAGGCGTTAAGTTAGATTACGAAGTAGGTACTATGATCGAGATTCCTAGAGCAGCTCTTACAGCTGATGAAATTGCTAAGGAAGCTGACTTCTTCTGCTTCGGTACTAACGATTTAACTCAGATGACATTTGGTTTCTCTCGTGATGATGCTGGTAAGTTCTTAAATGCTTACTATGACACAAAGATTTTCGAGAACGATCCATTTGCTAAGTTAGACCAGACAGGTGTTGGTAAGTTAATGGAGATGGCTATCAAGTTAGGTAAGCCGGTTAATCCAAACCTTCACATCGGTATTTGTGGTGAGCACGGTGGAGATCCTTCATCCGTAGAATTCTGCCACAAGATTGGTCTTGACTATGTATCCTGCTCACCTTTCCGTGTACCTATCGCAAGATTGGCAGCAGCACAGGCAGCTATCGCCGAGTCACGTCAGTAAAAGATGCAAGCTGTTTTTTGGGAACTTTTGAAATCTCCAAAGATTTCATGAGACAAAGTATGAGGATTTATCATCCGGAAAATACTTTCCATTACCCAGAAAAGCTTGAAATAAAGCTATTCCTAGTATAGGGTGTCTGCTTAGACACCCTATATTTTTTTACACAAAAATAAAATTCAATTAAGCTGCCGGAGTACTTCATACATTTTTTGCTGACTACATTCGACAAAGTTTCGGAGCATTTGTTCCGAAAATCGTAACATGAAAAATGGACCATTTTGATGTTTGTTCCGAAAATCGGAACTTTGAAGGAGGTTAAAAATGTCTGAATTTACGGGTAAATAGCTTAAAGAAGCACGTGTGAAGAAAGGATTATCCCAGGATGAGGCTGCTAATCTTATGAATGTTGCAAAGAGAGCGATTAGTGAGATGGAAGCAGGTAAGAGAAGTATATCTGCAGATGAGCTTGCTCAGTTTTCTCGTATTTATAATGTAGATGTGAGAGAATTGCTTTTTGTTGAATTTACAGAAGCAGGAGATGAGCAGAGATTAACTGCTAAGTATAGTTCTTTCCTTAAGTTACTCGAAAAACTATCTGATCGAGAAGTTGAAGATGTTTATTGGGTAATAAAGCGTAAGGTTGAAGGACTACTTTAAAACAAGAGAATAAAGTTTAGGAAGGAGCAGATGTCTATATGGCATCTGTTCTTTTGCTATAAAAGCGTGGTTAAATATGATGTGTTTAGAAAAATATTAGCGTTACAAGTCCAAATATTTGACTAGAAGTAATTAATTTGGTATATTATATTCACGGAGGTAAATATCTATGACTAGTGAAGAACGAGAAATAGCTGAATTACAAGATAATCTTGAAATGTTAAGAAAACTATTTGGATGGACTGCAGAACAACTTGGGAATAGACTGGGCGTAACAAAGCAGACAATATTGAACCTTGAGCATGGAAAGCCGGTGATGTCAAAAATCCAATATATTGCTATTCGATCTGTGATGGAGGCCGAAGCTATGAGCCGAGAAGGAGAAGAAAGAGAAAACCTCCTTAAGGTTTTAAGATTGGTTTTTAATGAGGATAAAACAGTAACAGAAGAGCAGCGAGCAAAAGCTTTGGATGCGGCAAAAGTTATTTCAACGGCAACAGCTGCAGGAGCTGGGACGGCAGCTACTATGAGTGTTCTAGCTGGTTCGCTAGGGGCACTTGGAATTGGTGCTATAGCAATAAATCCTGCATTAGTGGCTGCTTTTGGTGTAGGTGGCTGGGTTGCAGCTATGCTTAACAAAGCAAAGCAAACAGATAAACAGAAACAGAATAAGAAAGGGGATAAAAAGGATGATTAATTATAGCCAGTTAGTTAAAGTCGCAAAGCCAGCTATAAAACATGCTGGAAGGTTTATTAAGTCCAATCCTCATTATCTGATTGAAGGGTTACTTGGTGGCGGACTTTTAGTGTCGATTGGACATAATGTGAAGTCAGAAAATGAACATGAGAAGAGAGATGAACTTGTCAAGAATCAGCTGAAAAAAGATCAGGCAATAATAAAAGATCTCAGTTCTAAAGCTGAGAAAGTTGATAGACTTGAAAAATGCAATGAGCTCTTGATGGATGCACTTACAAAAGAGGCTACAGGCACTGTTGGAGCATAGGAGGTATTTATATGGGTGAATACGTAACAAAGAAAAAGACATGGTCTTTAAAAATGTTGAGTCACTTCAGCAAGTTATTAATGTTATTAATAAGGCAGCTGCAGCATCGAACGACAAGAAAAGAACTATTAGCGAAAGTTCTATTCCTGAAGTTCTTACAGGTGCTCTCGGTGCAGGAATAGGTGGAGTTGGTTCATTTGTAGCGTTATATGGTCTTGGAACAGTTGGTTTATCTGCAGCTGGAATTACATCAGGACTAGCAGCGGCAGGCTCTATAGTTGGTGGTGGAATGGTTGCTGGTGTATTTGTTTTGGCAGCTCCGGTTGCAATTCTTGCTGCTGGAGGGGTAGGTGTAGCTTCTCATCTTAAGAATAAGTAGCTTAGACAGGAAAAAGAAAGAATATATAAAGAAGCTCTTGCAAAGCATCAGGCAATAATTAAACTTCTTGAAGAGGAAAAAGATGCAACACAGGAACGTCTTGATTATCTTCAGAGTCTTAATATCATGTTAAAACAGGCAATTAAAGATCTGAGTAAGGATTTGGGGAAAACGGAATGAGTAAAGAATCAGAGCAGAAAATAGATAACGTGTTTGTCTATGAAGACCAAGAACTAAAAAATCTTCAGAAACAGTATGCTGAGATTGATAAGTCTGGAATTGATATGCATATTGCTGAGTCTGAAGCGCTTTTGCGTTCTTTAGGATATGAATTACCTTCTGTGCATGAGAAAAAGGAGCTTTCAGAGAGAAGAATATTAGTTGTCCCTTCGTTTGATGATTTATCTAAAGAAGCAGAAAAAGCCGTTGGAAACAACAATAGTATTGAGAATCTTTTTTCTGAAGATGAACTGAAGGAAAATGCAAATGCGATTAAGGCATTGAATCATGATTATAATATGATTCATCATTTGGATAAGTATGATATTGGTGCTAGAATATAACTATAGACACGAAATGTTGAACAAGCTATACTTATAGAAAAAGGAGTTCAACACAATGGCTAAAAATCACATTTAAGGGTAAACAGGATACCGGACTTGTAAATGTTGAACTTTCAAGTTTCCATCACCGAGTAACTAACATTGAAGTTAAGCTTGATTTCATGCAGATGGAGACTGTAACGGATACTGTTAAACCTCGTAGACTTCAGGCATTCTTTGTAGATGCGGATGGAGCAAAGATAAGCTTCCCTGTACCTATTACTGCAAATATTAAGTCTGCTGATGCAAAGGATCGTTTAATTCAGGAGAAGTTTACTTTGAAGAGTGGTCGCTACAGCCGAGATCAGGAGTATTTCTTGGTTATCGCAGATCAGGACGACGAAAAGAAAGAGTTGCATAGATATAAATTTGAGATTGATATCTCAGATATGGCTTACTAAGACTTGGGTTACGCAAGAGAAGGAGGAGCTGTCATGGATGATTCCTACATGATTGGGAAAATGAATACATTCATGCATCGCCTGGCGGAGCAAATGAGCGGATGGTTGGGGACACGTCTGCCGAAACTGACTGATGAATGGTGGAGAGATTTGGTGTATAACAACCTCTCTCAGCTTCAGAGAGATCAGGTAGATCAGAAGAATATTACAGAGCTGAAAGGGCTTGACCTTGCAGCTCTGCTTCGTGTGTTTGATCGCAACTGGTTTGTTATTACAAGCTCTTGGTTTGTGAACAACAAAGAGCGTCAGAAAATAAGGGATATGATGGGAGTACGTAATTCTTGGGCTCACATTTCTTCAGAGGAATTATCTAAGGAAAAGGTTATTAGTGATGTTGAAATCATTATTGAATTGATGCAGATCTTTGATGCCAAGATGAGCGAGACCAGAGATATGGAGCAGTTCATCATGGATGTTGAGGAAGACAAGGATATTCAGGATAAGCCAGCTCAAGCACCGGTACAGCAGGTCGTTGTACCGCTTGCTAATCCAACTCCTGCAGCAGGAGATATAGTAGCCGGTAGTATGGTTACGCTTGTTAGTGATCCATCTAAAGCAGGAGCTGTTATTGCGGTAGATAATGGTAAATATACTGTATGGATGGATAACGCACCTCAGACATTCTACCGTGAGCAGATTCAGTTAAAGGCACCGGAAGTTACAAGTGCTCATTTAGCATTATCAAGAGTACGCTCGGCTCTTACTGCATATCAGATTAATAATCCGAGCTCAAGTAACCTCTATTCGCTTAATTCGGCGCGTATTGATTTTGTACCGTATCAGTTTAGACCGGCACTTAAGATGATTAAGGCAGACAGCCCAAGACTTCTTGTTGCGGATGATGTCGGTGTTGGTAAAACTATTGAGGCGGGTCTTATTCTTAAGGAAATGGAAGCACGTTCCAGCATTAATTCTGTGCTTATTATCTGCCCGAGACCACTGGTTGCAGAGCGTAAGTGGGAACTGGAAATGAAGCGCTTTGATGAGAATTTTACGCAGCTTGATGGTAAAGAACTCTTAGAATGTATTTCCGAAACTGATCGCGATGGTGAATGGCCGGAGCGACACAAGAAAACGATTATTCCATATTCTCTTTTCGGAGAGGATATGCTTGCAGGAACCGAGTCTACAAGTGATAAGAAGAGAAAACAGAAAGGCTTATTACAGCTCGATCCTGTGCCTCATTTTGACCTTGTTATTGTGGATGAGGCTCATAATATACGTAATTCAAACACCTGGGCTTATCAAGGTGTAGAGCTCTTTACAAGGGCTGCAGATGCAGTTGTATTCTTAACTGCTACACCGCTACAGAATAGTAACAATGACCTTTATACATTATTAAACCTGTTAAGACCGGATGTTGTACTTGATAAGGATACTTTCCAGACCATGGCTGAGCCGAATGCTTATATCAATGGCCTGCTTCGTGCTGTCCGCCATCAGGAAGAAGGTTGGCAGGAGACAGCAAAGGAAGAAATATTACATATACTCGAAACAACATGGGGACGTAATGTAATCCAGCATAATCCGAACTTCGCACAGGTATTTGAACTTGTTGATAAGGGTGTAATTACAAGAGAGGAGAAGGTAGAGGCTATCAGCCTTATTGAAAGTTTACATTCCTTCAACAGCTTGATTACACGAACAAGAAGGCGTGATATTGAGGATTTCTGTATCCAACATACACAGACAATCAAGGTGCCTTTTACAAGTGCACAGCAGGATTTGTACGATGCTTTGATGGAGTTTGAAACCAATGCTCTTACTCAGATGCATGGAAGCAGATCAGTACGTTTTATGATGTGTACCATCATGAGACAGGCTGCTAGCTGTATTTATGGTTTAGCTCCTTTTGTAAAAGATATAGTAAATAAGAAGCTTTCTCAGATTCAGGAAGATGGTGAGTTATATGAGACAGATATTGATCTGAACTCAGATCTTGAAAATTCTATATTTGAGTTGGCTGATGAATTGGATAAGCTGACGGAATCACTTCCGGAAGAAGATCCTAAGTTAGAGAAACTTTATGAGGTCATTGATCAGAAGCAGAAGGAGGAAAACAACAGAGTTATTCTGTTTAGTTCTTTCCGTCATACACTTCGTTATGTAAAGAAGCATCTTCAGGCAAAGGGATACAGAGTTGCCCAGGTTGATGGTTCTGTTCCTGATGAGGAGAGATTCAAGATTCGTGAGAGATTTCTCATGGACCGAGATAATGAGCAGGCAGTGGATGTCCTTTTGTTCTCCGAAGTAGGATGCGAAGGTTTGGACTATCAGTTCTGCGATACTATGATCAACTATGATTTGCCTTGGAATCCTATGCGTATCGAGCAGAGAATCGGTCGTATTGATCGTCGTGGGCAGAAGAGTGAGTCAGTTCGAATTTATAACATGATTACCGACGGTACTATTGATGCGGTTATTCATGATAGATGTCTTTCTAAGATTGGCGTATTTGAAGCTAGCATAGGTGATTGCTCTGAAATCCTTGGCGATATTAGTGAACAAATCTTCAAGATTATGCTTGATCCTGGTCTTACTGACGAAGAGCGTCAAATGAAGATTGAAAAGATGGCTGATAATGAAGTTATGAAGGTTCAGGAGATGAATCGCTTAGAACAGGAAGAGAAGTCCTTATATGGATTTGACCTGTCAAATTATATCCAGAATAAGGATGTGCAAGATGCAGAAAGCCAGTGGATAACGCCGGACAGCATAAGTAATCTTGTGGATTCCTTCTTGATAGATTTTCTTGGTGATGGAGAATACATTCGTTCCAATAAGCAGAATGAACTTAGAACTATGCGAATTGCATCAGATAAGAAGCAGTTGTTGATTGATGATCTAAAGAAGATGGAGCTAGTGAACAATAATAATGCCACAAAACTTTGGAATGCATATCTAAAGTCTACGGTGGCACAACTTCGTATTACTTATGATGCTACTACAGCCAAAGATAATAGAGATACTACATTCCTTACGCAGATGCATCCGCTTGTTTTACAGGCAGCTAAGCATGAGAGTGAGATGCTACCTTGTGAGATTGGAATCAGCGTATCCGATGATTCAATCCCTGCAAGTGATTACGAGTTCTTAATTTATGCATGGAAATATGTGGGCCTTCGTCCGGATATTAAGTTGATTGCAGTAAGTGATAATGATGCGGTTAGAGATAATGTCCTTAACTTTATGCAATATGCATCAGACTTTACATTTGATGATGCTTCACATTCTGCAAGATGGGATAGCATGGACAAGATCCATTACGAAAACTGGCAGGCCGCTAAGGCAGACTATATAGAGCTGGTTAAGGAAGACTGTGATTTTAGAGTAGAGCAGCTTAGACAGACTACTACTAAGCGTGAAATCATTATTAAGGGACAGATTGCAAATGCTACGGATGAAAGAATCCTTCGCATGAGAAATGCGCAGTTGGAGAACCTCCGTAAGCATTATGAAGAGCAAAAGAAAGTATTGGAAGAAACAATCCAGAAGGCTGATATTCATACTCAGCCACTGGTTAAGGGTGTTTTACATGTTGAGTAAAGCCCAGGCATAAGGAGAGAAGGCAGCCATGGGAAGAATCGATTACAAGGCTATATTTGAGCAAAATCAGGATGAGTGGAAAGCTTTGACAAGAGATCCTCAAAAGTATGAGGCTCTGTTGGCAGGACATTACTCAGATAGTAACCATTTTGTATATGAGCTTTTGCAAAATGCGGAAGATGCTTTTGATAAGAGTACAGGAGTTTCGGCGAGCAAAGTTGTTATTGAGTATTACCCTGATAAGCTTGTGTTCTATCACAATGGAAAGCCTTTTGATGAGGCAGATGTTAGGGGCGTTTCATCAATGCTCATGGGAACAAAGGATAGGGATGATGCTCAAACCATCGGAAGATTTGGTATGGGCTTTAAGTCCGTGTTCAAATACACCTACCAGCCCGAAATCTATTCTGATGATGAGGCTTTTAAGATTACAAATTACCTTCTCCCTGTAGAGATTACAGATGGCTGGGATTATGAGACTGAAAAGAAGAGCATTGTTTGCAAATTAGGAGAAGGAAGATCCTTTGTACCTTTTTCTAAAGAAGAACATTTAACCAAGATAGTTATTCCTTTTCAGAAGTATGGTAAGGACGGCGGATTAGTGCCAGTTCCTGGTGATGATGTATTAAAGAAGCTTGATGAATTGGATGGTGAGATTCTTTTATTCTTGTCGCACATTCAGAATCTTTACTGGGTAAACAAAGAAACCGGAAAATTTGCTTATATTACTCTGAAACAGGATGAGTCAGACGAGAAGTTAATTACATGTCGAATTGAAGGAACTGAATATGACGATAAAGAGGAAATCTCACGTTATTTGAAATTTAAGCGTGTATTCGATCATCCTGAAATGGATAATGCAGAAGTAAGCGTAGCATATAAGCTCAATAGCCGTGCAGATAATATCAATGAGGTGGATGGTTCTTCGGTATGGGTTTATTTTCCAACTAGAGATGAGACCGATTTACCTTTTTTGATTCATGGATCATTTGAAACAGCGGTTTCACGAGAAAAACTTATGGCACCTTCTTCTTTCAACGATGATCTTTTTGATGAATTAGGCGATTTGATAGCGGAATCCATGTTGGATTTGGCAGAACGAAAGTTGATTACTCAGGTATTCTTGAGAAGAAGCATTCTGGGCGCATTTGAGGATGAAGAGGATAATGAGACTATTCCAGGATTAAAAGAGAAGATTACAGATGTAATTGTAGAGAATGGTCTTTTACCGGATAAAAATGGTACATATAGAAAGCCAGAAGAAATGATTCTTCCGGTTCCTTTTCGAATGGCCGATTTTGCAGATAAGCCTCTATTTTCTCAGGTATTTAAAGATAAGGTATTCGTAGCCTTTAATAACGAACGTGAAGCAAAATTCAGCGAGTACTATAGCTGGCTAGTAAATGATTTAGAAGTACCGGTTTATGGATTACGTGAGCTGGCAACAGACTTATCTGTGTTTGCTGATTCAACCGTACCTACATCAGGTGAAAAATATGAAAACCTAAAGGATTTCTATGATTTTCTTTCTGATAATAGAGAATCTGTATATGATACTGGACTTACGTATATGCGAAGCGGTCCTTATGAGCAGAGATTACGTAGAGATCTTAAGGAGGCTTGGAAAACTTTTAGAAAGGCGCCTATCATTCTTAATCGCCTTAACCATCTTGTGCCTGCGGAAGTAGATGGTAAATCAACCATTTATCTAGGAGCATCAAGTGAATACAAGAGTGTGATGCAATCTGCTTTGGTAAGCAAAGGTATAGCAGATACGTTTGGAAAAGTGTTGACGGACGGATTTCATATCCAGGAGTTTAACAATTTCCAGTACATTAAAGAGAAGGTTATTCAGAAATATATTGATATCGAGGATAGCCTTGGCTTTGCAGATCACGATGATTTTACGGAAGAATATGTTGAAGACCTGAATCAGATATTTGCCTTGATTAAAGAAACCGGAGATATATCTGGAATAAAGGAGCTCTTGAAGGAGGCTTATATCATCAAGATAAAGCCTGCTGAGGATGAGGATAAAGCAACCTTCAGCAGACCGAGTGATTGTTATGTGCCAGTTTCTGACGAAGGGATTGATCTTGAACTTTATTATGCTCCGATTCCGATGAGTGGTCTTGATGAAGAAGATCTGGAAGACCCTGATAATTGGTACGATTTTGATATGTATGCCATAGATAAAAAATTTTATGAGGAAAATGGAATTTCTATATCTACGCTTTCCAAACTTGGGATGGTATCTACGCCAATTAATGAGGGTAGAAGATCGCAGGAAGGTGTAGGAGATAATCACTGGGTTGCCCTCGGGGAATATTGCCCTGAGATTAAAATTGATGGTCTGGATGACAATCTTAGATATATTTCAGAATACTATGAAGATGATTTGGCAAAGAAAAAATCTGCTGAGATTCTGAAAATGCTGTTAAGTATCGCCAATAAACTTCAAGGTAAGAAGAAGTTTAGAAAGATGAATCCGTATACCAGTGAACTTCGTAATGCAGGTGTGCTAACGAATGTGATTCGCCAATATGAATGGCTGTATGATAACGAGCTGGAAGTGCATAAGCCGAAAGAAATGTCTCGCTTTGACCTTAGCACAGCTCTTTATGGAAATACCACCAGAGATAAAAAGGCGTTTACCATTTTAGGATTCATCGAGAAAGAAGCTGACGAGACCGAAGAGACGTTCCAGAAAGCCGCTAATCTTAACAGGCAAGACAAGAAGCTTCTTGTTACTCAGTTAGCAAGAGAACTTGGTTTGCAGGTTTCTGAAGCGAGTAATGATGATGACTGGGATGATGACGATGGAGAAGTATTTGATCCAAATGCTTGGAGAGATGAAGAGTTCCCTGTAAATAGAGTTAATAACATCGATTATCTGATCCGTCATGTACAGGAGCAGTTCTATTGTGCTGATCCTATTACTTATAAGCAGGTATGGAGACAAATTCGTGTCAGCAAGAATGCTAAAGCAGACCGTTCTTATGCAATTGGTATGTATACCAATTCAAGCAATACAAAGATATGTCAGATGTGTAGGAAGCCTGTAGCATTTATTGAGGTTGATCAGATTTCAAATTTTGGAATTGAGATGCCACAGTTGAATCTATGTCTCTGCAGAGAATGTTCCGCAAAGTATCATGCTATGCGTGATGGAAATAAGGAAGAATTTAAGAAGCAGATCAGAGCTGCACTGCTTTCGATTGATATTGAAGAATATTCGGATGATTATTCTATTCAGTTTAATGAAGATACAACGCTCTACTTTATGCAGACTCATATAGCAGAAATACAGGAAATATTACGGCTACTTGCTGAATATGGAGCGCCTGCAGAAGAAGAGGATGAAAATGAGGGCAAGGTTGGCGGCCCACTGATGCATCCTATGAGAGCTCAAGATACTGATGATTCTATCGCAGCAGAGTCTTTTAATATTCCGAATAATTTAGGAACGTTTGACGATGCTACAGAAAAAGAGGATGTGGCTGTAGCAGGAAAGTTTATTAGCTATAAGAAAAAATTTGCTAATGATGAGATTTATGACAACGTATTGCAACCCAATAGGTTTCCGCTGCATAAAGCGCTGGAAGGGCATAAAGTTGGGGATGTAGTGACGTTTCAGGGTAAGGAATATGAAATTATAGGACTTTAATAGAATGGAGTGAATGGTATGGCACAGCATATTTCGGTCAGAGTACCATGGCATGACAATGGATGGAACGGCACAGTGTGCCAGTTTCCCGGTGAGAATAACGCATGTCTTAGACTAAAGAATATCTATGAGAATCGCAATGATGCTGAAGAAATAGATATATGTGGTCAGTGCATGGAGCATTTGGAAGAGAAACTTCCCTGTATAGGGGAGGGTTCTGCCTTTATGTCTGACAAAGACCTTGTAAAAACAACTGTGCATCCGTATAAGAAATCCAATCCGGCTACACATGGTCATTTTCAGGATACTGAGATTGTGTACCCGGCGTACTCTTTCCCGTCAAGACCTTTTGCATGGCTAATGAAAAGCAGTATCCAGTCCATGCAGGAGAACTATGGCATAAAGATTGATCAGAGCATAGAGCCTCTGTTGAATTTTGAAACAAACTGGATTCAGGAAAGAGATAATCACAAGGCTATATTTGATTATTTTTATGGAGATGTGATTCCGGATCAGTCTCTTGTAGTTGCGTATTCTAAGCAGGTTCCTTTCGTAGAGGATCATCGCCGGGTAATTATCGGAATGGGTCATGTTAAGCGTATTGTTGAGGCTGAAGAGCATAAGCATACAGATGAAAAGCCACTTCGTTCACTTACATGGGAAACACATGTATGTCATTCGATTAGACCTGATCATGAGGACGGATTTGTTATTCCTTATCAGGAGATGATGGCATATGCCGAGGAACATCCCGAGTTTGATATAAATGAGATAACTGTGTTTGCGCCTGATGATGCATTCGTAGAGTTTTCTTATGCAACTGAACACGTTAGTTATGATGCAATGATTGACGTGATTCTTTCGTGCATAAAGTCTTTTGAAAAGATTAATGATTGCCTTGATGAAGATTATTCCAATGTCCTAGATTGGCTTAATGCAAGACTTGCTGAAGTATGGGAAGATCGAGGAGCTTTTCCGGGGCTTGGGCCGATGCTTAGTGCGATGGAGGTACCGCTTGGTGTACTTATTGCCAAGCAGATCAGGGAGCAGGCATCTAAGGAAGATAATATTTGGGATATTGTTGACACGGTGTTTGAAGCTCCAGAAAAGGTGCTTTCTGAGAACCTTGCAGCGAAGATTACGCCTATCATGAAGCAGACTTGGAAGGCAATGTCTGAGGAAAGAAAGACCTTATTCAGATTGTTATCACGCATGTCTATCAGCATTGATCAGGCAAAAGTTCTTTTTATAGAAAGTGATAGACAAAAAAAGCGAATCAGTTGCTCGGACAGGGAGATTATAGAGAACCCGTATGTCATTTATGAACAGACAAGGTTAAAACAGGAAGCATTGTTTGTTTCTGTAAAGAAGGTAGATAGAGCGGTATTCCCTATCTCTTCAATAGCTGAGAAATATCCGCTTGAAGCACCTTCTAAGCTTACTTCTGATAATGATGAGCGCCGAGTACGTGCTATTGCAGTTTCTGTAATGGAAAATGCAGCAGAGAATGGTAGTACCATTATGCCTTGTACGAATCTCTCTGACGCAATGAGAAGCCTTACGCTTGATCCGGAATGCGCAGTGACTCCGGATATTATTAAGGCTGTTGAAAAGTTCATGCTTCCAGAGATTATGAAGCGTGAGATGAAAGATGGAACTGAGTATTACAAGCTTGTTCGTATACAGGAGTTCGATGATATTATCGAGCGCAGAATAAGCAGAAGGCTTAATGCTCCGAGACTTCCACTTAATGCGGATTGGAGAGCTTATCTTGATTCAAAGTTTAATGAAGTGGATGAGAAGACAGGAGAAATTCTTCCTATCTCTGAGCAGGAGGAAAGAGCTCGTCAAGAAAAGGCAGCTATTTTGAATGAACTAGCACAGTCAAGAATATCTGTACTTGTTGGTGATGCCGGTACCGGAAAGACAACAGTGCTTTCGGTATTGTGCAGCCATCCTGATATTAAGGCTGGCGGAGTTTTACTTCTTGCACCTACCGGTAAGGCAACAGTGCGTTTATTAGAGAGCATGGGTGAAGAAGGTAAGGGCTTCACAGCTCTTAATGTAGCCCAGTTTTTAGTTCGTAGTAAAAGATTTGATTTTAGCGATATGCGGTACATTCTGTCTGATGAAGAATTTGCGGATGTGCCGGATACCGTAATCATAGATGAATCCTCTATGCTGACAGAGGAAATGTTTGGAGCTCTGGTGCAATCGCTGAAGAGAGCCAAGAGAATAATCTTTGTAGGCGATCCAAACCAGCTTCCTCCGATTGGAGCAGGAAGACCGTTTGTAGATCTTGTTTACATGGTTAAGATGAACCTTAAGCCTGGGTTCCCGAGGGTTTGCGACCATTATGGTGAGCTGACTGTAAACCGTCGTCAAAAGGCGGATGAAGTCCGTATGGATGTGCGTTTATCAAGGCTGTTCACTAGCACAGAAGAGCGTCCGGATGACGATGTTATTACGGATATTCTTCGTGATGGCAATCCTAATATTGAATTTGAACAATGGAGCACCAGAGAGGAACTGGAAGAAAAACTCTTATCTATCATGGCTCGTGAAATCGGAATGAAAGATGTAGAGGATCAGGAAGGCTTTGATAGAGCTCTCGGTGCTGAGTTCGGTGAATATGGCACATTCTTTAATGTTGGCGCGGCAAAGCAGGCTGACAAGTGGCAAATTCTGGCTCCGGTTAGAAATATGCCTCAGGGCGTTATGAATATGAACCGTTTGATTCATCTCAAATACAGAGAAAAGTATCTTGAGGTATCAAAACACTGGGGAGCGCGTAAGCGTATTGCTAATAGCCTGGGCCCAGAGGGTATTGTTTACGGTGATAAGGTAATTAATGTAATCAATACTTCTCAAAAGGAAGCATGGCCGAAGGATGATAACGCAAGAAATTATATTGCCAATGGTGAAATAGGAATAGGATGTGGTGACTATTCTGCGAAACGCAAGAATAACTACATGCATGTAGAGTTTTCATCACAGCCTGGATATATGTATTCCTTTGACAAGAAGGATTTTGATGAAGAGAGTGGATCGGCACAACTTGAACTTGCATATGCTCTCACAGTGCATAAAGCACAGGGAAGCCAGTTTAAGACTGTCATACTTGTAATGGCTGAACCCTGTCAGATTATTTCAAGGGAAATGCTTTATACAGCCCTTACAAGGCAGCTTAACAAGATTATTATCCTGTATAATCAAGAGCCTTATCATCTGCTTAATTACTCGACAGATGCAAATTCAGATATAGCTATAAGGTTTACGGATCTATTTGCTGATGTATTTAAGGATGAAGGGCCTGATCTGAGACCTCAGATTGTCGAAGTCGGCGGAAAATTCTATGAGGATAAGCTGATTCATAGAACAGCTCGTGGAGAGCTTGTACGTAGCAAGTCAGAGGTGGCTATTGCAAATGCTTTGTATTATCACCATATCGACTATGAGTACGAGCCCGAATTGAAGCTGGAGGATAAGATTAAGCGCCCTGATTTCAAGGTCGAGGATTATGATACCGGAGTTGTCTGGTACTGGGAGCATTGCGGCATGATGACAGATACTCAGTACAGAAAGCGTTGGGAAGATAAGAAGAAGTTCTATGAGAAGAATGGCATTGTGGAAGGCAAGAATCTTATCGTCACATATGATGACGAAAACGGTGGAATAGATACGGAACTAATAGAGAAGATCATAAAAGATACATTTGATGAGGATTAGATACAGCTATGGAAGGTAAGTATCCTGTTGTTACTCTTTGCGGAAGTACAAGGTTTAAAGAACAGTTTATGGAAGCACAGAAGAGACTTACATTGGAAGGCAACATTGTTATTAGCGTAGGTCTCTTTGGACATTCTGGTGATCAGGAAGTCTGGGAGAATATGGATGAAGGAACTCTCACCAAGACTAAAGAAATGCTGGATGATATGCATAAACGCAAGATTGATATGGCAGATGAAATATTTGTAATCAATGTTAATGGATATATTGGTGATAGTACTTGCTCTGAAATTGAGTATGCAAAGGCACATGGTAAGAAGGTAAGGTATTTGGAAAAAATATAGTATGTACAAGGACTATAGTAAAAATAATAGAGTGAATCGAGGAGCGCAAATTGGTTATTGAATGGGGTAAGGCTGCAGGTATTGCATATAATATAATAAGTCTTTTTCTTAATGATGAAATATCATCAGGAAAGAACAAGATTAAAAATAAAGTTATAGAAAGATTTCATAGGCGAAAAATAAAAAGGTTCTGTTACTCATATTTTATAAAGCATAATGGAACAGTTATAACTAATCCTGTTTTTGCTGAATTCATAAAAAACGATCAGACTATAGAACGTCTTTTTATTTATACTGGGAAAGCGCATGTAGATCAAACTGATAGTGAATATCTTAATTCTGAAATGATTAGAATTGAGAAAGAATTAGAATACCCTATTACTGTTTTAGATAAAAAAGCTATTCGAGGATTCTTAAATGGATTGCTTTTACAACATAGGCAGTACAGAGAAAAATGTTTGACTGATGATTCTAAGCAAATTATTCAAAATAATGATAGAAATACGAAAGAAATTATAAACAGCTTTGAATCGATAAATGAAGATACTAAGAATGAACTATTGGCAGCTATATCCGCCAAGGGATCATTACAGATTAGCCAGGAGAATGCAATCTTTAAGATTCTTAATGATAGTTTTTGGAACGGCGAATTCTACATTTTGGAGAGCATACAACCTGCTCTTCATGAAAAGAGTGAAAGCCTTGATATTTGGGTAAATATGGTGCTAAATATGGCACTTCTTAATGGTGAAAACTATAGGACTTTTCATTCTGTAAATGATATAAAAAATCCAAATGTAAGAGAGGATGCAGTACGGAAGAATGTTATTTTTTCTTATTTGAGCAAAAAAACAGATGAAATTGAAGCGTTCAATGTCTCAGGAGACCTTAAAGAATTAGTAGAGAGAATTAGTATTGGTGATGAATGGCTATTCAGTGAGTCTAAAGAGGTAAAGGATAATGTTGAATGCTATAACATTACGCCTTTTTCTGGGCTCAAGCAAGAAGATGAGACGATTAAAAATCTCCAGATTATTTATATATTTGGCAAGGGTATTTTAGGCGTTGCTAAGGTTATTGATAATATTGGTGTTAGAGAATCCAATTTTATTGTAGAGTTGTTAAGTGATACTAGGCATTATGAAGATTCTATAATAACTTGTGAAAGTGAAACAGAAGCTAGAAAACTATCGTCAGCTTTATTTGAAAAGCTATGGGGCGAGAAAAATAAATATGTCAAAACATGTAAGGAATTGCAAGTGATTTATTGGCGTATATTATTACAAGCAGCATCTGTTAGTAACAACAATAGAGTTAATGATATTGTTTCAAATATTCCGGAAGTAATTAAGGAAGAATTAGCTGAAAGTATTTTTCTGGCCCGTTTTGAAAATGGAGAAGACATTAGCAACAAAGAAGTCATTGATATATGGAATAAGACAAAAAAACCACGTATTATGATTCCATATTTTGCAAAGACTAGTGCCGATAATGCTAAACAGCTTATTAGTGAAATTTCTGATATTATGCAAAATCCGGAATTAGTTATAGTTTACATAGAAACCTATCTAAAAGAGGATAGATATGATGAAGCAAAGCTTTTAATAAGACAATATGAAGCTTTGTGCAATGGGTATGCTGAATTCTTGGTTGATAAGATACAAGTTTTTCATGATGAGGAAGACGTGAAAGTACTTGTGGAAAAATGGAATAATCGGCAGTTGTCTTATATTGCTAATCAAACGGATATAGCAATTGCTCACCTTTTGTTTGATTGGGAAAAGTATGAGATGTGCCTGAATGTTCTTCAGGCCTTGGAACTTAAGGGATTTGTCAACCATAAATTAAAAAAACTGCGTGCTTTTTCCTTGATAAATACTGATAGAACGGTTGAAGGTCTTTCTATTTTGAATGAGCTTATTCCTGAATGTAGGGAGGATAAGGCAGTTGTGGGCAATATATTAAATTGCTCACTTGGTTTACAGAGAGAGATTTCTGAGGAGGTATTATTAGCAGCAGAAGAGATTAATACTCCTGAGATTAATCTTTACTTAGCAGTTGCCTATGAACGGCGTGGTGATATAGCGTCTGCCAAAAAGACATATTGGAAATCATTATTATTTAATAAAAATGCTAAGTCAAAAGTTTATGGTACGTATTGGTTTTTCTCAACAAATCATATAAAAGGCAATGGTGAAGTTGAAATATCTGATGAAAATACATGTATTATCGCAGATGAAGTTGATGGTAATAGAAGAGTATCCTTGGGAATTCTTTCAAAAGAGTACTTAGAATCAGAGCTTAATTTAGATGATTTATTCATTGTACCAACAGATAATGCTATAAAGCGAGGTTGGATTGGAAAAAAAGTTGGGGCGGTTATTGAATATGAAAGTATTCAGTATAATATAGTCCAGATAAAAACTATGGATGCTCGTTTTTCCGAATATTGTCTTGGAAAAATGATAGATTATGACAATGTAAAAGTTCTATCTGTACCTCAAGATTCTGAACCAGAAAAGATGAGGGAATACTTTGTTAATTTCTTAAAAGAGAACTCTTTCGGAAATAACAAGATTCAAGATTTGATTAAAGATTACAAAGACTTATCAAAAGTACCATTAAGTTTATTTTCTTTATCACAAAGCTTACGTCCCAATTATATAGTTTTTGTGTGTGAATTCTTGAAAGATCCGTCATTGTTGATTAGAGAATGGATAGATTATGACAATGATGTAGCTTGCATAAATGAGGAAGGTTACATTCTGTCGTTTTCTTCACTTATCCTTCTTTTTTTACTAGATGTACCGGTTGAGATGTTAATCGATAATAATGTATATCTGCCGAAGTCCACAGTATTAGAACTAAGAGATGAGAAAGATAAAGTTATTTCTGAGAACAAACGAGATGGCGGAGGAACGGTAGCTGTTGTTGATGATCAATTGCAGTTTTTTGTAAATTCAGATGATTCAAAGCAAGAATTGATGAAGTATGTAACTGAACTGCTAGAATATGCTGAAAAAATACCTACAGTTGATAATAAGAAGGACTTTTCGTTAAACAATATTCCAGAATCTCAACTGCGGCTTTTATTAGGAACTCCTGATTTAGATGCCATTTCAATTTGTAAAACAGAGAATTATGCTCTTATATCATTTGAAATATTTTTAGTAGAGTTAAATTTATTAGCTGGAAATAAGAGCATTACTCCGGTCGCATATATTAATTCAATCGAAAAAGATGATAGTGGTTTGATTGGTTATCTAAATAAAATGGTTCAATTTCATATGATGAATATTCTTAATAAGGATATTTATGAAAGAATAGCAAAGAGCACTGCCTCAGGAATTACGGAAGAGTGGAACCAATATATTGGAATGATTGATCAACAAGACAGTAATTATAAGAACTGGATTAAAGAACATTTTGCGCTTGTTGGACAAAAATATCAACAGAACAGAGGCGAAGATCAAACTATAAATGATATAGAAAAAATATTCACCGTCGAATTATATAAACTCTTGGAACGAGAAGTACATTATAGTATGGATACTCTGCATGATGAAAAAGGCAACTTGGTGATTCGTACATACATGAGAGTATTTGATAAAAAGGAGCAAAAATATATAGAAGGCCTAGATCAAATTATAGATAGCGTGTTTCAAATTGATTTTTCGGATGAACAATAGAAGCCGGAAAATATGAAAAAGGTTAGAATAATGTTAAAAAAGTAAGTCGCGCTCCTTGAAAACCATCTCGCGTTCATGTTTTGCTTGATTTTGTGATAGGGTTTTATCTGAAGGAGGAATAAGACATGAATTTTATGGAAAAGACTTACATTGATAATGGCATAACATATTACATTGATGTTGACGCTTTGAATGCAGAACTAGATATAAGACGAGGTAAAGAAGGTATACAAAATTATGTTGATTCTTTGCCCCAAAAGGATGAAATGAATATGCCTTCTGGTAGATCTGTTTTGGATTGGACAACGAAGGTTCATTGCCCTCGTAATATTTCACAGCTAAAATGCTTGTTGGATGCCATATCGGTTGAATATGAGAAGGTTATGATTCCAGAAAGCGTGGCATTTGATCCAGAGTATGAAAAGAAAAAGATAGTTGAACGTCAATTGTCTCTTAATGAAAAGAGGAAAAGGTTAGGGCTGGATGTATTCTTATGGCACATTACCTTTTTTATTTCGGTCCATATAAAATTAGTCCGTTCAATATGAAAAGAGTTTTTGATGGAAAAATGATTGCACCGAGTGAATTCCTTGATGATGTAGAAGAAGTATTAAATCGTTATGATAAGGAACCAGTATATTCTAAAAATATTAAATCAGACTATAGGTGGAACGATGCTAATGATAGGAGCTTACGAAACAGATTTAAAATAGTTTTTCCAGGTTATGAGCTTGTGTCAAAAGTCCTTCGTTATGAGTATGGATTCAATGTATCAAGATGGCAACTGATGCTAGTTATAAATGGTATATATAGTCCATCTCCAGAACTGACTAGCGCTCTTGAGGAGATTTACAATGAAGCGAAGCAACATGTAATAGCAAATAATTTTGGAAGTGATTATTTAGATTTTAAATATTGTGAACCAATTGAGGAAGCAGCAAAAGGTGATTGGTATGTTCCAATATTATTGGGAAATGATACTATAATTACAAGGCATTTTAAATACAAAAAAATGGAGAAATTCTGCAAATTGAATGGAAAGCGTATGCAGCCTGCATGCGTACACGATATGAATATTAGTTCAATATGGGATATTCAAGAAGCTGTAGATCTTGCTCAGGAGAAATTCTCAACAGTATTGGTTTATGCTAATTGGGATTATGTAGATGAAGATATAAAGGCCCTAATATGTAATTACTCGAAAAATCATAATGTCCCGCTACAATACATGTTTAAGGATAATCGTATAGCATAGCCGTTCTAGCCTGTCACTATAAAAGGACAGGCTTTTTGTTACCATAGGTATCATAAAAGGGGGAGTCACGATTTTCGCGGCTGTCAGATATTTTTGATATTTTGTAGATCAGCGTTGCAAACAAGTGTTCGTTATGATATACTATCCAAATAGGAAGTAACGAAAGCAGATTGCTTCCTTTAGAAAGGAGCGGCGTATGAGACATAAATCTACAGAGCTTATGGGTACTATTAAGGCATTTGTAGAGGAATACTACAAGAATTATCGCCACTCACCGTCTACGACAGAGATTGCCAATGCGGTCGGTATTGCTAGAGGAACTGCATATAAGTATCTGTTAGCCATGAGTGACAATGGCATGATCAGATATGATGGCCAGCAGATTTCTACTGAGCAGACCGAGAAGGTTCAGACAGAGTTTACAAGCGTAGCACTTCTTGGTGCTGTTTCCTGCGGCGTTCCCACACTGGAGGAAGAGTACGCTGAAAGTTATGTGTCATTGCCTGTTTCTATGTTTGGCAACGGAACTTTTTTCCTACTTAGAGCTAACGGCGAGTCCATGATTGATGCTGGAATCTCTCCCGGAGATCTGGTACTTGTCAGAAAGCAGTCGGAAGCCATGGATGGCGATATTGTTGTTGCACTTGTAGGAAATGAGAACACGCTGAAGCGCTATTTTGTAGACAAAGAGAATCAGAAGATCAGACTTCATCCTGAGAACAAGACTATGAAGGACATCATTGTTTCAGACTGTGAGATTCAGGGTGTGGCTGTTAAGGTCATTAAAGACCTAGCGTAATGTGTGCTAAACAGTTTTTACAGATCAGACCAGTCGTGCATTGATAATGGCAGTGTTGACTACACTACGGAAAGGCCATTGTCGGGAGATTACAGTATGCTCATCATATCGGTTTCTTTCCCTTTTCCGAATGAGAGATATCAAGCTTGAAAGACAAAGGAGGCGTGATGTTGATGAGTTCAGCGGAGGAAAAAATTGGGGAATGCGTGGTTTGCTGCCACAGATGTGGTGGATTTCTTATGGAGTCAGCTAGTACAACTTCGTATATGGTCTGCCCGGAATGCGGTGCTCGCCTTGTTGTGTGCGTGAAGAAAGGCAAGGTATCCGTATTCGATGACAATAGATCCGAGGAGGAGCTTGCTAAGAAACGGCATGCTCGCTTAACCGGATACGCTGCGAAGCTTAACAAATTAGGTAAGTAGCAATTAGATTTACAATTTAATATTCATGAGGATGCTAGGGAGATTGCTGGATTGGTCGTCGGTATGGCGTTAAAAGACTTACAAATGAGTGACGTCTGGCATTCAAGAGTTTGTGAAGAGAGTCGTATTTACTACGGATAGATGCAGCAAGGGCGTAAGACATCTATTCAGATTAAAAAGGGCCTGCAAAACAGAAGCTAACTTGAAGTATGTTTTTACATACTAAGAGATTTAGTGGTTGTTTTGCAGTGCTCTTTTTATTTTTGCGCTCTTTTTTCGGTTCGCTTCTGTTTTGGAAGGCACCGGAAAGGGTGCAGATTATGAAGAAGGTAAACAGAAACAATAGAGCAATTGATGTAACAACAGTTGGTGGAAGAATTAAGAAGTTACGTACTGAAATGGGAATGAGCCAAGAGGAATTAGGATTTGCTCTTCACATGGAGGGGAAAAGTGTTATCTATGGGTATGAATCAAATAGAAGAGGAATAAGTGGTGATATTCTTGTTGACCTTGCTAAGTTATTACATTCTACACCAGAATATATCATGAATGGAGAATCTCCAGCTGACGAGGATCCGTATATAGCTGCTGTTGTTTCATTGATGAAAGGGATGAAAACGGATAAAAGAAGAAGAATAGCTCTTGAACATATAAAAATCGTTGCTGAAATGGAAGAATAGTCTTGACGATTGTTCAATCCCATGGTATCTTATATACAGATGAATGAACAATCATCTGTATATAGAAATGGAGGTTGAAATATGAGCTATAGAGTACAGTTCACGATATCTGATGAGCAGAAAATTAAGCTTGAAGAAGATATGAGAAAGGACGGTTATCCTAATATATCAGAGCTATGTAAGGCTAGAGCGTGTGGTGATCGCTCGTATGCATCACTATACAAACAACTAATAGAAAGAATTGAGAAACTAGAACCAGGGACAACCTTTATTATTCGAGATTTGATTGATACACCACCAGCGCTTATTGGGCGTTGGTTGTATCAGAATGTTGATAGTGGTGAAGTAAAAAATGTTATTCATGACGGTAAAGATTCCGTTGGTACCGAAAGATATAAAAAAATCTAGATATAAAATGAGGAAGAAATGATGCGAATTGAAAAAGATGTGGCGTTAATAGATAATCCGTTATTGCGTGCAGCAATATGGGGAGATCAGTCGTGTTTATATAAAAGCGTGAAATTTACTGGATATGTTCAAGCGAGTATAGATAAAATAGGCAAAGCATTTATTGAATATTGCATTGCTAGAGCATTAGGAATATATAGATTACCTAATTGTGGTTATGATTACTATACTGACACAAGTGTGTTGTTTAACTCTCTACCAGAAGAGGATATAAATGGATCTATGTCAATACTTTGGACACAAAAAGTTGAACTTTTCTCCCAGCATAACATATGCCGAGAGAATTATTTCTT